>Ga0116229_10000044_pt1 | contig 103801 bp, 69 predicted proteins | sample S1TSphgellanicum_3_FD_87313 | JGI IMG/M metagenome (GOLD analysis project Ga0116229, IMG submission 87313) | Host-associated microbial communities from peat moss isolated from Minnesota, USA - S1T2_Fc - Sphagnum magellanicum MG | ecosystem: Host-associated > Plants > Peat moss > Unclassified...
AAAAAACATTGCCACTCCTTACCCACACGATCAGGAAAAACTTGAACATGTGACAATCCCAATGTGTTGAATCCAACGACCTAGATAAATGTAGAAGGATTTAAGGAAATATAATTGAAGTATCTCAATAGTTGACATGTGTTTCCACATGGTTGGAGTTTGGATCCACCAAAATAGTTACAAATTATAGTCGCAAAATGATGCCTTGTATACATTATGTATATACTAGCCCCATCGGATGAAACCGTATATACTACATTTAAGCTCCATCCACCATCTGATGACGTCATTTTGATGTAATTGGTTTTTGCGACTATTTGTCGTCTGCGACTTGTCTTAGGCGACTATTAGCAAAATAGTTGTAAAATGTCGCTTTCGACTAAAAAACAATCGTAAACACCAGTTGTAAATCAAGGGATTTCCACTAGTGTCACATCCTTTGTCATGGATACGAAAACATTATCATATATCCACACAATAAAATATTTACTATTTTTCCTAGCTACTTATTATTTACTACCTACTACCTACAACTTAGCCTACCTAATTAATTAATCAATTAATATAAAAACTCCATCACATATCCACACAATAAAATACTTCTTACTTACTTTACCTACCTATTACCTATTAGTACCTATCCTACTTACTACTTAATACCTAACCTACTAATTAATTAATGACCTAACCTACCAACTACCTATTTAACTTACCTAGCCTAGTTTACTTACAAGGTTATAGTAGCCCTTTTCAGCAACTATTAGCTAATAAGTTAATTTGTACACTTTGAATTGTAATAACCAAAATGCAATGTGTCAACTAGTCATTTATGTATAGTTACAAAAATAACTTAATTATCAACCATGGTTGAATGCCACCCATAATTGAAACATATGTTCATTTTTCATCATTATTTTCATCTAAACTTATGATAGTCAAATATTGTAGTCACATGTATGACTAAAATTTAGATTTTTGAAAGTTTAGTTGTATATGCAACTATGAACACATGCAATTGAAGTGCCACATAGGACTAGTACAAATGTAGTTGCATATTGAATTACTTTGGACACTAATTGCACATTAGTCACAAACATATGATCAGAAAGGACAAGATTTCTTCTAATGAAATAAGAGCAAAGTTTCATGACTCATGTTTTAATTTTATGGCAAGTGGGCAAGGGAATTCATACTTGGAGGCTTTAAGCCTATCACCAAATGCAAAAGATAACTTTAATTTCCCAAATGATGATGAAGTTTTTCTTGTGTCTTTACCTCCAAATGATCCTAAATTAAGGGGCACCCCTACCTCCTTCATTCATAGGTGCTAGTATGAACATAAAAAATTTACCATTCAAAAATATTAAGTGACAAAAAATTATTTACTTTGCATAAACAAGCCAAGTTTTGAGTTGATGATGTGTATAAAAATTGTATAAATGTGTTTTGTATGTGTTTGTGTGTGTGTTTTACATTTACAATTATTATGTTTTACACTAGATAAATAGCCTTGCACACTTTTACATGTGAAGTATATATGTTTTTTAAATGCATTTATATTTACTTGATGTGTACATAAAAAAACCATATACACACACAACACTAGTGGGTAACCAAATTTGCAATGTTGGCACATTTAGTTATAATGTATTATAGGATGCTCAAGCATGTGTCCATTATTTTGGACAAGGTGCTAGGTGAGCCCATTAAGGCAACCTAGATGACAAACCCATAATGATGGGCAAGGGTGGGGCAATTCCATGACATTAATGTCCCCCCACCTTGATGTTTTCCTCTTTTTAAAGGAGTTTTAAACATATTGATATGGATAGGGGTCAATGTTTTTCCTTATGGAAACTTTTTGCTTTGTGATGAAAAAAAAATTTAAGGCAAAGGGTACAAAAGATGTCAAGGAAAAAGGGTCTAAAGTTGCCATATTTTGATAGTATTGTGTACATTCCTAAAGGTTGCCAAAAAGAAACATGACTCTAAAAATCTTGTACTTTCTTGTTTTACCTCTAGCCAAATTTGGTCCATTCCTCTTGTGATGATAATGAGTCCACCTCCTTTACAAAATTGAAAAAAGAATCCTAATAGGTCATGACCAATGTTGGGCATGTATGTCATTTTAAACATACTTCCATGTAAGTGCAAATGAAATTTTAAAATTTATTTACATTTTGTGTAAGTGAACTTCTCATCCACATCCGTGTAAGAGTAAATGTAAATGCCTAACCTTGAGCATATAAATGTCAATGTTGAACCATGTAAATCCATTTTAAGTCGTGTAACATTGTGTAAGTGTAAATGTGTGTAATGTTTTTTGAAAAACAAAAAAATGTGCAAAAAATGTCAACATGGGTGCTAATGAATGAGGTTTCCCAAAGTTATATTCAAAATTAGTGATTGGAAAATCAAAAAAACCAATGTCAAAATAAAATAAAATTAGGATGTACCATAAGTAATTGATATGAATCACAACAAGTACTCAAACTCTTGTAAAAGATTACACCTAAATTGTTGATGAACAAAATAAATAATGAAAATTCAACTCAAACAATAAGATGGGACAACATGCACCCAATATGCATCAAGAATGTGCAGTCAACATATTTTCCCATAGTCCATCCCATATACTTTGCCTAAAAATGTGGGCTTGTATTACATATGCACTATTTTATTGGTTGTTAAAGGTATTATTTTGGAAGTAATAGAAATATTAAAAACTTTTGTGAAGGGCCAACCAAAGTGGCCCATTAAAAAAAAAAACAATTGAGTTTTAGGATACACCTACAACCAATTATTGTGGATTGCAAATAGGTATATTCACTAAGTGTATAATATAAATATTTAAATGTTGAACTAGGGTAAGTGTGTAAATGCAAAAAAATTGGTAGGTAAGTGTAAATCATGTGCACTTACCTTTTTTTATGTTAAGGGTATATGTGTATGTAAACTTAACCTCCCAACATTAATCAATGACCAGTGTTGTGCGGTTTTTGACTTTAGGGTATAACCTCTAGTTTTGGTTCTGCACCACCATGGAGGGATGGTTTTGGGTTTGGTTGGGGTATTAAAATTTTAAAGATTTTTGGATTAGATCAAGTTTTGGTTATTTCATCAATCAATAAATTGCTTCTAGTTATGGTTGGGTTATTAAAAACTGTCAAAAGAGTCATTTGATTAATTATAGGTTTTCAAATATTTGATGGTTCCGAATCCAATTTTTATTGGTTTTAATTTTTATCCTAATTCTTGATTATGTTTAAATAGATCGATTTGTAGTTAAGTTGGGATAAATTATGGTTAGTATGGGATTAGGGTCCAATTTGATTATGGTGTCCAATTGACAATATACCAATTTAATTGGCATGGAATCAACCTTTCAATGTGAGTGTTTATTGCAAGATTGTGATAGAATTGGTATAGGTAAATTACACTAAAAAAACCAATGTTTTAATCAAAGAAATCATTCCAATGCAACAACCTACAAACATAACTAGCATCCAAAGTGTAATATAATTGTCATCAAGGAAGAATTGTTCACCTCAAAGCACAATACAAAAAGTTTGGGGTCAATTTACTAAAGAATAAACTAGAACAACCCATGAAACACCTTTAACAACCTTTATGTTTACAATATAAGATTACTTTTTTTGTAACCAAAAGGTCCAAGGTCCAAGTTTACAATCCTAGAAACCATAAAGCCTAGTGGTGGTCCAAGTTTACAATCCTAGAAACCAAAAAGTCTAATGGTGGTCTAAATTTACAATCTTAGAAACCAACAATTCAAATGGTAGTCCAAGTTTATAATCCTAGAAACTAACAAGTTTGATGGTGGTCCAAGTTTATAATCCTAAAAACTAGAAACTCTAATGGTGGTCCAAGTTTACAATCTTACAAACCAAAAACTTTGATCTACACGATTTAAGGTCATCCACATCAAATATGCAATAGCTCCTCCATTGGCTAAAAGCAAAAAGCTCTTCCTTTATCACTTACTTTTTCTTGTAGCTTGGAACCTAACCCACAACCCTTAAAGAAAAAAATGGTGGGCCACTTGGATTAAACAGTCCTTTGACGGCCAAAAAAATTGTCACATTCCCTATGTTATACATGGCTAACTTTCCCAAATACCACGAAATCCCCAAGAACCCCACAAACTTTTTTGAAGAATCCCAAAACACCATAGAAGCTTACTACCATGCCTTCTAATTTGCCACCATCCCCTTATCAAACCCAAAAACTTGAAACTAGCAAATCTTAACTAATTTTTAGACTACATTCAACACTAATGTGACAACCTTGCATACCTCCACTATCTCATCATTTTCAAATGCCCATCTTAGGTTTGTGGACAATGTAACAAACAAACAGGAAAACATGAAAACCTTTCATCCATTAACCAACAACTTGAAGTTGCCACCTCTTCATCATACCTGCAAACAACACAAAAAAAACCCTAAAATTTAACAATGTTATCATCCATTTCCAAAAACATATCTTACCCATATCATCTTCATTTTTTTCCATCAACATTCCTTCCATTTCCATGAAGTCTTCCATGGACATTGCACTTGCCCGAGCATCATTTGGCCAATTTTTATAGATGCTCACAAGCATCTCCAAATTTTTTATGCCCAATCTAGACTATCACATGCTTGTGCATATATCGACAATGTTGAATACCCTTTCAACCTCAAATTGTGACCCAACAATCCCACAAAAGCAACATAGGAAAATTGTGATTCATGAGCTTTCCACCATGCAAGCAGGCTTTTGCATTCCTCATCACTTACCTTCCTTATTCTATAATGGTTCAATTGTTGCTTGACCATTGATGAAGCCATTTTTTCATTAGTTCCCATTAGGTCATATAATGACCTAACTCTAAAATTGTTCACTTCAAAATCAATTGTTGTAGAAGTTGCAACAGTTTCATTAGTAGCAAAATGGGTTCAAAAACTTATAAGCATGAATTAATAAAGGAAATAAAACATACCTATCATACTCACTTGTAATTAAATCAATTTTCTCCTTCCTAACATATTGTATCGTTAGCCCTAAACCTTTCAAATGTGGGTCTAACATCATACTCAACATATTATGAACTTTGCGTTCTTGAAAGGATAACAAAAATGAAAAGAAAGGCTAAAGAACAATTACCACTTGCTTTTGCATATGTTATCGCAAAACTTGAAGTTCTGCATCAAAATCCTGAGTTTCCGAAGAATTAAATACCAAACATTATACCTGCATATTGATGACTAAAAAAATTATAGCAACAAACACATCACATAATAACCAATAGCCTCGGCTTTGGTTAACAACACACTGGTTAACAACGGGCCCTAATGTATCATAAACAATCTAGGCTACAACCCAAACTTGAGGGCTTGGCACATGTCCTTGTAAAGCCATAGACTATTGTCGTCCATAGCAACATGCAATTGTGTTTTTGAATTTTAGCGTCTCTTAAAGTAAAATCACTTTTGAAACAATTCTCGTCTTCACCATAATTTTTAATTTGCATGGACGTATGCTCATATCCAAACAAGCTTTCTGCCACTCTTGACGTCCTTTTCCCCTTTTTTTGGTCTAGGTGATGATTTTCTACAAAATAGATTAACATTTTTTCATGGAAATTGATGTTAATCTAGTAGACACTTTAGTGTCATCTATTACATATTGGCAACATTTAGACATTGCATGCCCCCAACAACTCCCTATAAGTGGCGTTGTCAACCCCAATAGTTCACAAGAAACAACAGAAGTTAGGGCACTGATCATAGTACTTAGATTATTGCCTTCATCTTTTACATATGCCAGGATTTTAACATTCAATCCATATGTTGTTAACATTTCATTCACTAATATGGTCATGGCAACCCAAAGATTTCTATAGTCTCAAACAAGCCAATTATTACATGACCAAGCCCCCAATTGTGGTTCAAAAAATGAACAATCAAAACAAAAGTGTCCACTCCTCCTCTTGACATCCACAAATCAAAACTCATATGCAAGTGTCACAACCTTCAAGAACTTTAGAAATGAATTTCTTTTTGGTCTTCTCACCTAACCCCAACAGTATGTCATTCATTAATTAATGCCTTGATGGAAAAGAAACACAATGATTCTACCTCAAAATTAACCTTTTAAGGAATGGTGCCTCAACAAAAGATAAAGGCATTAATTCCTTAGCAATGAACAAGGTCAAATCCTCTTCAAATTGAATTTGATGGGGATCATTCTTACTATAAGGCATAGTACTTCCAAAGAAAGATGCAATGTTGGATGCGGTGGAGCCAAATTTTTTTTTTGTTGATCTTCTATTTCCCAACCTGACAACCTTCTCTCGTTCAATCCATTCAATCCAAATTTTCTAGCAACTTGTTTCCAAATGTTTTTGAAATGTTGAAATTCTATTGGTAGACTTGTAGTTGCTGATGCCATCTTTTTAAAGTCCTACATGTGCAACAACAATATGGTAACAAAAAACACATCTCAATTTCTCAAGTTCGGGATGGCTTGAACTTATTTTTTAAAAAGTGACTAAAGCATTATTTATTGCATAAAAAACCCATGTTGTGGCATTGCGATTTTTTGGTTTCTAAAAATCTCTTTGCTTTGCCAACAATGACCATAATGTTTCATTTGTTATAATTGTGATAGACAAATTTGCATCTGCAGTAGTATTAGGATTACCAACATAACCAACAAAAGTTGATGTAGAGGTAAAACCACAAAAATTCGAATCATTAAGGTCATCTAGGATGCCACCAAACTGTTGCTTAATAGTAAGGTCAACCAAGGCATGAACTTGGGGGACTATTTCATTCTATAAATCCTCCATTTCCTATAAACTTAACAAGAAAACAAAAACTATCAAAAAAATGAATAAATAAAAACAAGCAAATGAAAATAAAAAACAAACAAAGGCAAGAAAACATACTTGAATGTAACAAGGCACTTGAAGATGGAAATACATTGCAAAACATAAGGCAATCGAACACGAACACCAAGTGAAAAATATTGCAATAGAAGGTGCAATCACAATAACACGTACCTTAACAAATGTAATGTTTGCTTGGTTTTTTCATCTTTTAAAGTCATAATTTAATTTGATGTTGAAACTATAAATTTTTTATATATGATTATACTTTTAATATATCATGGGAACATGTGAATTAATTTGAAATTAATCCAACGAATAAAAAATAAACAAAAAATTCATTAAACACTATAACACTTGCTTTTAAGCAATAAAAGGACTTGTAAATGAATTTCAATTTTTTTGAAAGTGATATTTTTTACCAAATTTAAACATGAACCTTAATAAAATATTATGATTTTAAAAAAAAAATTCAAAAGATTTTTTTGAAAACTTTTTCAAGAATATTCCTAAAATATTTTAAGAATATTTCCCCAAAGCTAGTCACAAAAGCAATGAAAAAGTAGGGTGGTGTGACTAGTGTTATCCCATTTGCACCCCCAAACATTTTGCAAAGCACAAAGCATAAACACCAAAGTGCGAAATCCTTCAATAGAACAAAAACACTAGAGCGAAAAATACTTCAGTAAAACGAGAACACCAAAACAAGAAGTGCTTCAATAGAACAAAAACACCAAAACAAAAAGTGCTTCAACATAGCACAAAACGTGAAAAGTAGATTGCAAATAACAAAACACTTCAACAAAACACTTTAGCAAAGTTCAAGAAGAATGCAAAAATCAACTACAAAGGAACAAAATGCGAAGCAACTTGCAAAACATGAACAAAACAACAAATGCAAACACGAAAACACAAACAACAAAGTGCAAATCATTGAACAAAATAACATAATCCAAACACAAATTAAAGAATTCTCATATGAACGTGATGGAGATGGAGATGAACACCCAAACACAAGTTGAGCATGATGAAGATGAAGATGAGAACACATTGCAATCGAGACAAATTACAATTTGGCACGAACACTGAAATGTTAGGAAAGCTTGATGGAGACAACAACACAAATAGAAACAAAAACAAAAACCTTAAGTCCTTGATTCATTAATTTCATGAAGACCAAAACGTATTTGTAGCTTGCAATGGAGATGAAGAATAGAAACCAAAGTGCGAGGTGATGACAATGAAAACAAAATGTGAGGAGGTGCAAAGCTTCGTGGAAACAATGATGCAACTCAAAACTGAAACCTAAAGCACAAGCGCAGAAAGCTTGGAGACAATGACACAAAAATAGACACAAAAAAAAAAACTTAAATCCCTAAACCCTAAACTAGAACCAAAACTGGACTTTTGAGAAATGTCTATTCTAGTTTTGGTTCTAAACCTAAACCTTAACCAACCAAACTAGGTCCAGTTATCACCTTTTAAAAAAAATCCTAGGTGAGGTTCTTAGGTAGGTTCCCATCCAACCTAGAACCGAGGTTAGGTTCTTATGTCGATTCCTACACCTCATGGTTTCTCAGTTCCAATTATTGTTAGGTTTGAACACTTTGAATCGGGTCCAATTTAAATATTAGGAATCGGAACTGGCAGTTTTAACCCACCAAAGCGGTTAATCGCCCAACACTAGTCATGTTTTATGCATTTTATTTTGGTTTATTTTGGTTTTTCTAATGCACATACAGTTTGGTAGGGCCTTGTACAGTCACCAGTGTCTTTCAAAATGATGAAACCTTGCCAAACTATATAAAAAGAAATCACTAAGGTTTTTTTTAAGGATTTTGTGACGTAGCCAAGGTGGCAACCATCCAAAAACTAATTTAGCCAATTTTGGCTACATGCCAGATATGAAAGTAGGAAAAAACCAGGATCCTCCTATATTCTTGGCTACTTACTGGAACTGATTGTAAAAATTTTGTGATTTTTTTTTGTTTTTTGAAATTTGGCGAATTTGGACCATTTTTTTCATGAAAAATCCTTTGTATTGGTTGAAATGACATTTTTCAGGTCGAATTTTTGCTAAAATTCGCCAATAAAAAAAACACTGGAAAGCACCCAAAGAAAGGGAGAGAAAAAGAAACAAGGGGAAAGGACCAAAGTGCCTGCAAGCCAGCAGCCCAAATGACCCGGGTCACAAGGAAGAAAGGGAAGCACCAAACCAAACCCTCCACCAGTGTCCTTCAAAAGGATTATTAAAACATCAAAATGAAGAATCCACAGGTGCTGTTGAACAAAAGTCACATTGGCAACTGTCCTATAAACCACTATCTACATTACACGAAAAACATTTCCTTCCTTTAATAAGAGAACAGATGTGTGAATCCATACTTATAAAACCGGGCCAATGCAAGTCTGACATTTGAGATACTCTGTGGCATAATGCAAGCCTTAGAGAGGCTTTCACTAGTATGAGAATGGTTGTGTCGTGTATGTACAATGTACCTCAAATTTTGCACTAGGTCAGCTGTTATCATTTTGTTAACATATTTATAAAAGTTTGAGGTTCACACTGCTATGCATTACCAGTGATGATCAACTTTTTTCTTTTTTTTTATGGTTTTCAATAATTTATCATTATTTATGTCAATATAAAATTTAATTTAAACTAATATACATTTCATGGACATGAAAAGACACATGTTAATTTTTTTTTGGTCATGTCCATGTTGGTGGATAGGAAAATAAAATGAAATAATTATAAAATGAAGATAGTTATTAGGAAAGATGAGAGATAGTTATTAAAAAAGTTAATAGAAAAAAAAGTAGTTATTAAGAAAGAAATGAAGTTGTTAAGCTTGAAAATGAAATAGTGCTTTTGAAATTGTTTTTGGAGTGGTCCATGGACAATCATGAGAGATTCCAAAAAAATCCCCCATATTCCAGTTCTGATTACTTGTCACTGGAATAAATTGTTATGCCAAGCACTTTCTGAAGGGCCTTATTGATATGATGAGCAAAGCCCAGGGGTAGGGGACAGTCCCCAAATGCAGGGTTAGCCTATGCTAACTCCTCATCCCATGCCTTTTATTTTGAGAATACCCCTCGCTGGAGCTTTACGCTACCAGTAATGGAATGTACTAATGTTTCTGATGCCTGTAACAATGCATCATGGCCATGTCAAGGGACAGAGTGTTTTTCAGGGAATTTTTTCTGATGTAGGCAAGGTAGCAATCATCCATAGGAAGATGTAACAGGTGATGAGCATCCATATGAAGATTTAGCCAAATTTGGATATAAAGCAGATGTGAAATTTTAAAAATTAATCATATTTTTATGTTTTTGGTTACCTACTTTATTCAAATATAAAAATCTGATTATTTTAGTTTTTTTCCCCCTGACTTCTGGCTATTGAAACGCTCAAGAAACACATTATTATCAATTTCATGTTTAATTTCGTTTTTAAATGAAATTTCGTCAGTAAAAAGTTAGGCTAGGCTACATGTATAAGCTCCATGGAAGGGACAGTCAAGTGTCATCAAATCATTTTAAAGATATTCAAGGCTTGTTTGAACCCAAACTAATATAAATTTTTGCACATTTAAGAGTTTTTTTAATCTGCATTGTCATCATGACTTTTGACAAGAATCCCAAGAGATGATGCTTAACTCTGCTTTTTTCTCTTTTTTTTGGGATGGTTTTTCTCTTTTTTCATTCTTAGTTTCCCTTCTCAATTTTTAGAACTTCAAGTAATGCTAGCCTTGTCCTTGGGGACACTGCCATCCTTTCCAACACAAAGTAGGCTAGCATTACTTGAAGCACCCAATGTGCAAGAACAATGCATAAGAAAAATGCTTTGACATCAAGATCAAGTTTGTGGTGAATTTTTGCATTGAAATGACACAAATCTTTTTTTAAAAAACTGGAACAGTCTGTCACAGATGCCTTATTGGGGAAAAAAAAACACCAGTTTACTTCTCAAACTTCACTGAAACCAAAATAACAATTACAGAATAAATGAAACCTGCAGAAAACAAAGGGTGATCAATGTCAAAGCACAATTTAAAGACCAGCACTCCAATTGAAGTTCATTTTGGTGAGAAAACCCACCTGCAACATGCTTTTCACTAGTGTCACATGGTTGTTCTTGGCATTTCCCAAACCTTGGAAGGTATGAGACGTGATTTCTCAGCAATGCTATACTAGTTGAGAAGTAATAGATATTAGAAGTTTCAGTTCTTGTATAGCATCCTTGTGAAGTGTCAGATCAAAATGTGAGAAACCAGTGTTCATTTGTCTGAAAGGGGTTGCAAACTTTTTTTGGCATTTTATTGACTGGGAAATTGACATTGATGAAAACTTCAGTACAGTTGTAGGGCTGCTAAATGAACATTCTTTTCAGCAAAAATAGTCACCTATTCAGAGACAAATGTCTCCAGAAACTGTGATTCCAAACAATCTCTACAATCAATGACATCATTTGAGTGATGGAAAAGATACAGCCCAACAAAACTGGAGCTCAACAGTTTTGTTGTATTTAAACTCTGGGACCAGCAAGGAAATTTTTTTGAGTGATTTGAAATGACCAGCAAAAGAAAGTTGGAGCTGAAGAGTTATACATAAAATTTGTTGTGCTTCAACTCTGGCAGCTGAACACTTTCAATCCAGTGTGGAGTTTTTGAATCACAGATGGACAAGAAACCATCCATGTGTTTGTATAATGTCTAAAGCTTGAATAGCCCTGGCATATTGATGTGCCTCTTTGCATCATGTCTGCAACAAGTTTGCTAATTAATCCAACAAGTCAAAAAACACTAAAACGGGTAAATTTTGACCTGCAGAGATGCAGTTGGACATTACTATCGTGGTAACGATGTTACGACAGCTCGGCTGATGATGCCAGTTGCCTCAATGTAGCGTTCCACACACCTGGAAATGCAGCTACTTTCGCCACCACTCAAGCTTGTGCTGGGTCTTGTAACGCATTTTGTAAAGCATTTGTCTCGCACCGTCTGCCATCCGTTCATAAAACTTGCTTGATTTCAAAAAAGACAAAAACTAGAGATGAAGAAGACGAAGAAAAGATTGCTCTTGGACCCCTTGAGCACCAAACCCATCTTGTATTAGCCACACAGATCTGTAACAAATTCCTAAAAACCAGTTGCACTTTTGACATCGTGAAACTGGAACTTTGGACTACAATGAGTCTGCTTTTACTTGATCATTAGTGGGAGCTTTTATCTGCTCAAGAAGTGTCAACCTTTCGGCTGGACCTTGCTGTTGACACAACAGTTTTGAAGATAAAAATCCAACAGAACATTCAAAGTGCTTATGTTTGCACATCAATCCTGGTCCATACCATGAAAATCAGAACTACCGTAGATGGCATTGCACGTGTTTGGTAGTCAGCTTTACTCTTCTGCTATAAATGCAAAAAAATCATTGGAAACCGGGCCTCAGCAATGAAACCCTAGGTACTACAGGAAATTGCTCCCGCATGTACATGCAACAGAAGACACGGAATCTAGAAAGAGGAGGATTGTTTCTTACACCAAAAAACTCCTCCGCATAAGCTTGTGCAAGCTGTTGCTTCACTTGATCCATTACCACCTCATTTGACGGTCCCTCTCCTGATCCCGACGGTGGCGGCGACGAAAATGGGTCCATGGTCTAGAAGCTACACCCGCCGTATCTCTCTGCCTAAGAAGCTTCCCGGCCGGAAGCGCCGTTGGTCACGAATTAAGAAATTTTCAGCAAGGATTTGTCAGAGCTTTGGGGCACGCACGAAAATCACCTACGTCCTCGAAAGGATAATAGTTTAGATCCTTGGAAAACCGCAAGCAAACTTCATAAGGGGCTCGAAGTCACGGTAATGCAGACAGCAGAGAGAGGACTCGACAGAAAACAAACAAACAAACAAACAACGAGGAAACAAATGCACACGAGAAAAGCTGGAGAGACAAAGAGTCTCAACGAGCAGTGACAAACCCTAAAATGCGCTTCAAACCCTAAACTGAGCTTCAAACCCTAGAATGAGCTTCGAATCCTAGAATACATCTACTGAGGACCAGGATTTCGCTAGATCCTTCAAAGGACCTCGGTGAGTGAAGCTCTGCCTGAGATTCCCGACCTGGAAACAGTGGCAAATAATAGGCCATTGTAACTATTTCTTTATTGCGCAAGGGATCAGAAAGAGTTGGGAAATGACGAGGATACTGTGATGGTCTTCCAGGTACTGTATAGCTCTTGACTTCTACAGGCAGAAGAAGAGTCCATTTGTGTGCCATTGCAAGTGCAAGATGTTGCAGGTTGTCTGTGTACACTACACATGAATTGCTCATAAGGTTACTGAGGCCTTACTATGTGGCATTACAACTCTATAGGAAGCTTTACAGCTACAGAGGGTAGAGGCATAGACAAACCTTTGAAAGGAGGAGGAGCTGTGGAAGGTTGAGCTTCTGCAAGTGGACAAAAATCAAAATGGGTGACCGTTGAGGAGGGGAAGAAAGGTATGATGAAGCTTTGAATGAGTTTGACTCATGTGAAATGAAGAGGGAGAGGGAGAGAGAAAGAGTGTTTTTAAGCTTGTGGTGTCACCAAACCCTTGTGGTCATAGAAGCCGTGCCTGACTTAGATGGAACAAGAGAAAGAAGGGAAAGCATGAGGTTGAGTGATTGGTGCACCTCCTCTAAGCTCCAGCAAGAGCAAGCTCTCACACTCTCAATTTCAATTCACAAGATGTTGAAGTTCCTTTGGCACAATCAGTCAGATCCCTGGGGATGCATACTGATCTCCACAAAATTGTTCCATGTACACCAGGACTGGGATGATAGAATTCAGCTACCTTATCCCATAGCTTTTGTTGCCTTTGAAATCCTCTAAGATTTTGTCTGTGAAGACATTGAGATAGAGAGATTGTACTCATGAGAATTTGCTTATCACAGCCTTGTGGCCAGACTGCTAGAAAAAAGGGAGCAGACAAACAAGGATTACAGCTGCAGCTGATAATTCATGTGTGTTGGAGTCCTGAGTTTTGGGTACATGCTTGGAATGTTTGAGCATGATTTGTCAGAGTTTAGTAGCATTAGTTATGGAGCTGGGAGAGAGGGTAGACAAGCTCACCACTAGAAATTCATCCCTAAAGATACTGTGTTTACCAATAGCATCAAAAGAAGATCCTTGGGCAAGTCACATGTGGAAGTAGGCTCTCAATATTGACAAACTGGTTTGTTGTGATGGTATCAGATGGATTGTATGTGACAAAAACAGGAATCAATTGCTCAGAAATCAAGCATGTCCTGCTGCTGAGGTACTGCAAGTCCTTTTCTACCTCTTGCTAGATGCAGAGACCATACATTTAACATTAGATGATCATACTTTATGATGTACTTTAAGTATGGGAATTTCAACTGCATGATGGATTTCTGCATGATGTTGGAAGCGAGAGCTAATCCAGTGATTGGGAAGGAATGCATATGCCCAACTAATTTTGTCCAGAGGATCTCCAATCTCTGTGTATTATGTTTAACAAGCTCCTGCACTGTTTTCTGTCCGACCAGACTGCTCTCATCTTTCTTGTCTTAGAATCTCTTTTGTTTGTGTTAAAGTTATAGTTTGTTTTTTCCATAGGGGGAACAAAACATTAGAACTCTCCTGATGTCACAGATATGTACATAAGCTTTGAATCTTTATGATCATCATCCTCTTGCTCTTCACAGACAGGAATTTCTGTGTCAATATCATATAATAATAGACCATCATATGTGTTGTAGATCTGGAGACATTTCACATTTGACATTTTACTGTTGTTGCTTCAGTGTGGAGAGAGTGGGATGTGGCTTTCTGATCTTGGATGTGATGTACACAGAAAGTTTTTTGCTGATCGCAGGCTTCCTTCCTTCTTCAAGCATCAATGGCCTCCACCTTCCCTCCACCATCCTCATCCCCACCCTCATCATTGTGTGCCTGTTTCCAACAACCCAAAGACCAGCAAAAACGGTCAACAAGTTCTTATGCTCCGCCACTGCAAGCCTGCTGGAGACTGCTAGTGCCCATCCAACTGAAGCTCTGTGTCTGTAGAGTGCCAATGTGTTGCCAAAAGCGCTTCAATGTTTCCTGCTCTGCAGCATCCAGTGAAGATAGTAAGAAAGGAGCAGGGAGCCCAGAACATACTTCAAATTTTGCAGTAAGCATTTCAGTTCTGTTGCAAAAGTTATTGGTTGCAAGATAGGCAAGAGAGTTTTGTATGAGTTGGGTGGGTGAGGGAGCAATGCATTGTTAAAGCTCATGACCACCTCTGGAAAGCCGGCAAGAAACTGTTTGGATGACTCCAGTGAGAGCTTCAGAGGAGAGTGTGCTACTTTGTCTTGAAGTCTGATCTGTGAATTTTTTCCCTATTTTGGATGGAATCAGCTTGATTGGGATCCCTTTGAAGACTTTTTTGGACTGGGATTAGACATGCGCTCTAGGTGCTTCTCACATACCTGCTTCTGCAAGCTCTTTTTTCTTTCTTTCTTATAGTATGTCCTCCTGCACATGTAATGGTGGGCAAATGCAAGAAGAGAGCCTTCCTGATGTTTTTATCCCAGCTTGGGTGCATGAAATGAATTTTCATTGCATTAGGTGTCTCAAAGTATTATTGATGATGGGATTTGCACATGTTACAAAGGAGAAAGAAAATGGAGAACAACCAAGATCCCAGCATAGGGTATGTACCAGAAGGCCAATATGTGAAAGAGATGCCATGCCCAACCTGCCGGGGTCGTGGCTATTTGCGTTGTGATCAATGCAATCTTGGTAACCCACAAGAGCATTGTCCTCGCTGCTCTGGCAAGGTATATTGTATCCTGTAAGCTTGTGAATGTTGAGCTACTTGCACAAATGGTGTAGAGGATGTTGAATTCTTCTAGTGTGTCTGTCTAATCTATGTGGATCTAAAGCTTTTAGGTGTAAAGGTTGGTTTAACAGGGTGATTAGCCATATTTCTGGTTGCAGATTTTACCCATCTCCTTTCACTGAATCCTTGAAACAACTGGAAATGCATGACTGGTGGTAGTAGTAAAGGAATGCACACCTGAGAATCTAGCTAGAGGGTTTGGTTTAGTTCTGGTCCCTTATGGATGTGGGGTGTAGTTGGCATCAGAACAACATGTGGAGCAGCCTATGGTGCCATCAGCAACTTCTTGAGTTGATAGTAATACCACTATATGATGATAGGTTTGATACTTGAGGATATGAATCCTGAAATTCATAATTTATAAAGAACATCATGATAGGGGATGCCACAGAAGTGAAGAAAGTGGATACAGATGGTGATGCAAAATTCAACTTTTCTAGATTTCCAGCTCTTGTATAATTTTCTATTCTGTTTCATCAAGGAAATAGGAAGGCTGTGGCTTTGGAAAAGGTTCTTGATTCCTGCTTTCTTTCAATTTCAGATTTGTCCAAGAGCCTGACAGATGAGCCGGACACAGGGATTAATGACATGCACACACTGCCTTGGAGAATGTGTGGTGAGGGAGGAATCAGTGAACGAGTCAGCTTGGGAAACTGCTCATATTCGGTTTGTCTCCTCTCTTCCATCAGAGGAGATGCTGTTTTCCATCTAGTTGTTTTCTGAATTATTGTTTTCCTTTCAGATTGATAGGACAGTATGCATATACATAGTATTTTACACAATTCTGTTGATAGCACATTATGTATCTTTTTTTGCAACTTGCACAAGAAATCTTCTCTCTCTGTTTTGTTTCAGATCTCCCTTGAATGTGGAAGATGATGAAGACATTGACCACATGGAGATTCCACACACTCCTAAACGAAATTCAAAGCGAGTCTACCAGCCAACCTTGGAAGTGCGAGAGAGAATTAGCCGCACTTTGAAGGTTGCCTTTAGAGCTCCCCATCCTGCTGCATCATAGTTCTGCAAAACTTGATAAGAGTTTGCAATTTGATGAGGCATATTCATAAGATGAAATATCAGGAACCAAACAGATTGATATCAACAAACACTAATCGCTCAAAACAAACAAGCTATGAGAGGGCAATGTAATTTCAATATAATTGTTTCTGGGACAATTTTTTGCAGGATATTCTCATAGCATACATGATAGAGTTGTGAAACTTTTCACATTGTTTTTCTGGGCGAATGGTGAAAGAATTATTGTTGAACTGTTGATATGTATAGGATTTTACCCTTGTGGGCTCTGTGGTCCCTTGTCCTTATCCTTCCCCTTGCATGAGAGTAGGCGCTGGAGAACAGGACTGGAGCAATCAGCAGGCGGGTGAAAAAGCAGCATCAAGATCCTGAAATGCATGCCCGCATGGTGGATGCTATGAAGGCAAGCTCCTTGTCTCTCACTTAACACAGAACTGCTTACAGATTCTATCTTAGTATGCAGTAACTTGATTGACATATGCTGTTGTCAGCTTATTTCACAATTGCTTTCTGTGGACATGTAGAGAACCAAGAGAACAGAATCATCAAGGCTAAACATTTCAAACAAACAAAAGCTTTTTTTCATGAACCCAGAAAACCGCAGAATGCGTGGGCTTCAAATGAAAGGTTTTTATCACCACCCATTTTGCCATCTGAATTACTGCTGTAGAGAAGTGTAGTTTTTCTTATGATCCAAGGCTTTTTCAATTGTGTGTCATGTTCTTGACTTGATGACCACATTTTAAAACCATATCAATGTTGTTCTTGCACTATCATTCCAAACTCTGATTCTAATTTAGTGTTTGACTGGTGTTAACATCCTTCTCACAGGTGTACCTTTCTTCTGCAAACATTGTGGGCAAGAGGGTCATCGAAGGCACTATTGTCCAGACCTTGGCTATAGGAAAAAGGATTTTGTGAGTCCACATCGCCAGTATTGCTGCAGTCTTTGTAAGAAACCCGGTCATCGAAGAACAAATTGCCCAGAAAGAGGAGAAACCAAGGGTGATAAACGTGGTAGGTACAAGTGTGGAATATGTCATCAGGTTGGTCACACTCGCAGAACATGTCCACAGAATGCACATGACAATGTACACAACAAGCCCTAAACTTTTGAACTATGAGTAACACACAAGTGGGCTTTCTCATCAGGTCAGCATCTTGTTCAACACTCAGTTGTCTATTTTTGCCCAAGAAGTTGACTAAGAAGATTCTCAATCCCAGGGAATTGAAAGACCTGTTTTGGGGAACAAAAGGGAAGGGAAAATGATCAACATGAGGAAATGGGTGTAGACTAACATACCATAATGTATTATGGAGCAAACCCAGTACCAGCCATTGTTCCTGTTTTGGTGGTGCCCGTTCCCAAATATAAGCTTGCCCAAATTTCTCGCAGGCACCTCACTGGCCACAATGACCTGGACCTGGCACAGTCCATTATGTAATGGCCTTTCGGCAGATTTGCATAATGTTCATGTGGATTTGCATAATGGTCATGTTAATTTTGCAGAATGGTCTTGTCGATGATAGGTCTTGGCACCAGGTCTGGTAGACCCCACAGGACCCCTCCATTCTCCCTTGTAAGCAAAGTAAAAAGAGGCAGAAAAGGGCATAGGAAAACCAGTACAGCCCTGAAGAATGAAGTCTTCAACCTGACTAGGCCTGCCCAGTTGATGTTCATGTTGCATGTGAGTTCAATGTCTTCCTTTGGGCAAAACATTGCATTCTGCCATCTTCCCATTCCATCACCTTCCATCATTTTGCCATTTGGAAAATACAATTCTTGTCCTTGGCATCAATCAAAGTGTCCACACCACTTGGGGAGCAAGAAGTTCAACTCCAAAGATATGAGCTTTTTTTTTGGGGTTTGCTATCACCTAAGTAACAATATGAAGTCTTGAAAGACAAATGTTGAAATAAAAGATGGATGCTTTTGGGTATGTGGCATTTCTAGTGTCCAGACACCCTATCATATTTTCTAAAGTTGAAGTGTAATTAGGTATTCACCTAGCTTAGAAAGATGACTTTGGGCACCTGCCAAAGAGAAAGTTAGCTATACCACTATGAATAGTGAAGTGGATAGCATGATGATTTTGGATGACCCCTCCTATATTTGGGTAGATTGTAGTAATGAACACTTAGCATGGCTTGATGGGAAGTTTAACTCACAACCACTTGCAAGTTGATGGCCATGTTTTCCAACTACTTTGGCAATTGGAGTGACATTGGACAACAACAAGAATAAAAAATGCACACATTAATGAAAACAAAATGCATCCCACATGGACACCTATAAAACTCATATCTAAAGATATCCAAATTGGTTCAAATTCAATTCATATTATAACAGATGCAATTTCCTATTCAACTAGTCATAACACGTACTATACATCAAACACAAGGATTAACACTTGATCAATTGGCTTTTGATCCTAATGGAGTATATAAACATGTTTTTTAACACATATAACATTTTCTTATATTAAGAACAAAGAAAATCTTTACGTCCTTCAACCTTTACAAATGAGTTTTTTTCAAATCAACCCAAGTGTTGCCATAAAAATGCATTGATTACAAACAATTGCATGATGGAATGTCCTAATTCCTATGCCACATACACTTCGTCACTCACATGTTCTTACTTGTTCTCTTAACACTAGATCCTTATCATTATATAAAAATGATCATGTCTTCCTTTATTACAATCTAAAAGCATCTCATATATTATGTTTCAATGAAACACATTTCAATCCATAAACATCAAATATTATTTCTTTCATTGATCCAAAAAAAATTCAAATATAAAATGTATATGCACGAAATTTCACAATGATAATATATGATAAATTCACAACATTATCATCACATGAAACATTTACCATTTTGGGAGTTGAATTTATTATAGCAATATTCAATACAAATATAAGAAAATCTATACATATAATAACCATATATAAACCTTCAACATTATTATTGTCGAGATTCATAAATCAACTTCAAAAGCTTTTGAACCTAATGCCGACATATTGTGTAGCTATAATAATGGGTGATTTAAACATTGACATGTTTGACCAAAACCTAACACAACCAAATGAACTTAAATTTTTTTATGAACTATTATTCAATGGAACTTCAATTTAAAAAATTCACAACAAATTATGATACCCATATTCAACATATGGACAAATTCACCCATTGAACAATAATAATTCCCAGGTTCAATAGCTCATCAAGTTAACGTAATGAACTGGGATACGCTATCAACTGTGCTGTGCACGACAAGTGTCCTGCTTTTCCGCCTTGGATGCTTCCAATACCACTTTACGTCACTTACTAGTAACTACGTGGCCTACCACAAGGTCTGGTCAGAGTTACCGCAGTAGAGAAACAGACCCACTCACTCACGAACACCTTTGCATCCTGGGTTGTATTTCAGTAGCCAAGCAAAAAAGACGCTATAGGCTTGGCCATGCCACGTAGTCTCCACGTATGCCTTTTTCCCTACGGTGGGCCAAGTTTTTCCCGTTCACATGAAGACGTAAAGGTTGGGCTTCTGGACAAGGAGAGAGAAGGACGTGGCTTTGGGTGCACTCGTAGTTGGTGAATAAGCCACGCAATTGCCATGTAAAGTGCGAAGCAGTGAATGAAGAGTCGTTGTTTTTTGTAAGGAATTTTTGTTTGTAGCCAAATTGGTGACCATCCATAGGAAGCTCGGTTTTTTTTTTATTTCATTTAATGAAAATAGCAGAAAAATTTCAAGTAGGGTCAGTGGCGGGGATGCCCAAAAGGATCTAACAATAAATGGCGACAGTTTATCTGGCATCGTAGAATTGTTTTTAAAACCCTGCTACAAATGGCGACCTAGCTACTGCCTAGGTACTAGATATACTAATTTTTAAATTTTTAAAAAAATGCCCAAAAACAATTCAAAACCATGAATTTTTCATTCACCAAGTTTCGAAATTCATCACCAAAAAAGAAAAACACTGATAGGAACTTGGAAGGTGTTGAAAAAGTGACATAATCATCCATAGGAAGATTTAGCCAAATCTAGTTAGAAGCCAGAAATGAAGTAAAAATCTTTAATCCTTTTACATGTTTGGCTACACACTGAAACCAAATAACTATAGATATCTGGAAAATTTTACTATATTTTTTCCCCCTCACCGACGGCGATTGAAAACCTACAAAATCATTTCATTTTCGATTTTTAAAATAATTTTAAATTTCTTTTTTTGGCGAAATTTCGCCAATAAATGTTCTTGGGACTTCTGGACTGATTTTGGGATCTCGAATTTGGGCGGTGTCTGGTGCCAAGTAACTGCCGGGCGCGGAACGTGAAGGCGATGGACATGGCGACGATCATTCTCAGCATCGTCTTTGTCCTCCTTGTTCGGGCTGGCTGGCTGGCTGGCGGCGCCGCCTCGGGGAGGAGCACCGGATTTGTTTGGAAGCTCTTGGAGCGGACTCGTCTTTCTGCGGTTTTTTGTTTCTTTTTTTTTAAAATTTAAAAAATCGGTGAACATTTTGCACAATTTTAACCATTTTAGAGAAGAAGAAAATTGCGTAAAGAGCACTCGACATGCAGCAGCTGTTCCTCTTGTTACGCAGACATTTGGTGGTTGCTTACTTTCATGACAAATCATGGCAAATCGCAAGCTCTTTGCGCGGCTTTAAGGTAGGCGGATTATTATTTTTTTCCACCTGACTTCCGCCATTGTTCCAGACATGATAGCGTTCAACTGTCTGTCTGTCTGTCTGTCTGTCTGTCCAATACTAGGATGGAGCTGCTGCTCCAACCTTGTGATGACATTATTGCATTGTTGTTGAGGTTTCGCTTCTTTCAGAAATGCGATCGCTTTTCGTTCAGCTCTGCAGTGAGAGACATAGACTGTTGTGCCTGAGTTTATCTTAGACTTTTCTTTCGAATTTGCAGCTAGCTTGCATCGCCGCTGGGAAAAAAAAGACTCGCATAAGGGAGATTAGATCCATCTTGTCGTGTTTCTTGTTAATGGGTACCGAGGTGCAAGTTTCTCGAAGTACATGGACCTGTTCTGTTCTTATTTTCAGGCTAGAGAGGCTTTTTGTTCCGCACTTTAGTCACGAATTTCGCTTTGTTTATCTCTATTATTTTCAATGAACGTCGGTTACGTTCCTTCATTTTGTCTTTCCCACGACTTCGGGGATGAGTTCCCCTTGGATCGGATTTAGTTTGAAACATATTGGGAGTATTCAATGTTCATCGCTGCTGAATTTCACAGAGATTCTTCTAACATGTTTAGTCGTCCGGTGTCGAGAGTAGTTCTTAACATCTTCGACAATATATTTTTTGCAGATCTCTTCAGCATTCCACAGTTGAACAGGGGATTCTGATGATCTCATATCTGTAGCGATCATGGATACGTCGATGCCTTGTGATGATTCTTCTACCAGTGATCTGATTATGGGGAACGAGACAGCGAGAACGTCGAGGGAATTCAAAAGTATCGTTCCTGTATCGCTCAAGAGGATGTTAGATGCAGAGGGCATGAGACCGCGCATGATCGGAAGTGAATCTGTATTGGTGGATGGAAGAAATGATCTTCAAAGATGCAATATGGGAGCTGGTGCTGTTCTAAGCAGTAATGGTGGAGAGGCAGCTTTGAAGCTACTGGACAGGCAGGGAAAGCAGCCTGGAGAAGGATTTGTTGAAGATGATGTCTGTTCCACCTCTGGGAAAGAAAATGCAAAAAGCTTCTGGAAAGCTCTGGAGCGCTGCATTGCAGCTTCCATTAAAGGTTTCGTGATTGGAGGAGGTCTCCGTGGGGGTCTCTCCCTCTTTGCGATTCTCAGCCGCATGCGGAAAAAATCATCCTTTAGGTGAAGGTTCCAAATCCTTTATGTGGGGTGGTCTCTCCCTCTTTGCAATTCTCAGTTGCTTGAGAAAGAAATCATCCTTTAGGTGAAGGTTCCAATATCCTTTGTGTGGGTGGGCGGGAGGAGTCTCTACCCCTTTGTAATTGTCAGTTCCTTGAGAAAAAGATCATCCTTTAGGCAAAAATTTCAAAACCTTGTGACTCTTCATCAATGTGTTAATGTTTTACAGGTGAATCTCATTTTCTGTCAGAAATTGCTCCTGATATATTTCTGAACTGATCATTCAATATGGGCTTGCAGTACAAAAGGTGTGAATTTGGGAGGAAAAACAAACAATGAAACAATCAGGGCTGCTTTGAAGGAGACACTTCGCTATGGTTTGTTTGTGGGAACATATGCAGGAGTGTTCTGCACAGTAGATGAAACCATTGCGGCTATAGGAGGATGTCGCAGGTTTGCCACCTGTACTTTAAACATGCAGATTTCACAAGTTCAAATTAGAAAAAGAAAACATGGGCACATTCAAGAATATGACATAATCAGCATTCCCAATGTGAGATGTCATGGCAGGTCATCACTGTTATTTATGATGAAGTTGACAGTCTGTCTGTGTGAGTGACACTCATAAGGTTATGACTGCATTAGTGTTACCTTTAAAGTGAGATTGTGGAGTATTCTTTGCAATCTCATAGATATGTACATACACTGTATGTCACCTGTAGATATGTATGTCTTTACACTGTTTTTGACACATTTCAACCAATCATCAAAGCTTGAAGGAGACCTATTGGGATAGGTTATGAATTAGGTTTCCTATTGGCCTACAAAATGCCCTAAACCCTAGAGGAGAGGGTCATGACATTGGATACATATCTTGGCAGACCTGTGTAGCAAGTTACAAAAGTGGCCCCCATTCATCCTTTGGTCATTTCTGTCACAAGGTTCCTGATTTGGAGTCAATCTTTGGCAGGACTGCAAGATGGCGATCACTGGTTGCTGGAGCAGTTGCAGGGCCATCATTATTAATAACAGGGCACAAAACACGGCACACAAGCATGGCCATTTACATCCTCCTCCGGGCAGCAGTTCTGGCTGCTCGATGTGGTATTAAGAATGAGCGAGTAGGGTCACTATGTCGACCTCTTTCTTGGAAGCATGGTGACACATTCCTCATGTGCTTGTCATCCGCACAGATTCTGTAAGTAATCAATCTCATATGTCTCTATGCCTAGTTTTTTAACATGGAAAAAGTTGTTCAGGACTAAACTCTGAACCACTCTTTCTATTCTGCCATTTAGGTCAGCTTGGATTCTGAAACCTGATAGTCTGCCATCATCTTACATCTCTTTTCTCAACAAGCATGGAGGGAAAGATATCTCAATTGTAAAAGGATTCAAGGATCTAGCTCTGAAGATAGAGCCATTCACTGCCTTGAAAGCAATTGAGGAGCATTACAAATCAACTGGAGTTGATCTTCAACTTGATCCCCAGATGTCCATTCCCTGCAAGGTAATGACAACTCCTCTTCTTCATAAGCAGCCTATTATTCTTTATGGCAATCATCTTCACCTATGCACACTCTGGTTAGAAGCTGTGTGTGTTGAGGATCAGTTTTCTCACTTTTGTACTTTTGCCTTAGGCTACTTCCATATGCTGCATATGATTCAGAGCTTGAGATTATTTTGTTGACTGGGAATATATCTCAATGTTGTGACTTCATGCAGATGATACATGGAAACCAAGGATGTGTGCCACATTTATTCTCTTTCTTGGGACCAGCATATTTGCGGTCATTGCCAGTTTATATACCAGTTTATTTTGTTCCTGCACTTTTGGTGCATCGTCAAGGCCTTTTTGCAAGGTAATGACATTTTTTAAATCTAATACTTTGCACTCCTATCTCTTCATCAGTAACACCAAAGATCATTAGTCTTCTTTATGTCATTCCTTTTTTGTTAATATTTGGTTTGTATATTTCTGTGCTGCCTCTTACGAAGAGTTGGTGAATCTCAATACACTAATTGTTGTCTTTGGCATGGGTGCAGGCCATTTCCCATATTGTGGAAGTCATTGATTGGTACAGCTAGATCCAGTCTGTTCCTTGCTGCTTACTGTGCTTCAGCCTGGTAGGTATCTTGGGATGAAGTCCCATCACTTGATTCTTCATCCAAAAAAATGAGTTTTGCATTTCATCTCACTTTGTCGTTGATTTGAACATGGTATGTGTACCTCCTCACTCTAAGCCCTTTGGTTTTGGCTTGAATGTTTAGATGTAGGGAGTATATCCTTTTGGACATCACCCCATTCATTCTTTTTGTCTGTTTTCCCCTCAGTCTGCATCATAAATGCAGTGGGTGCAATATCTTACTCAAACGTCTTGTGTGTCTATGCAGGTTTTGGACATGTGTCTTGTTTAGAGGGACAGGGATTGTGAACACCCCACTTGTTGCAGCAGCAACTGTATGAATCCTTCTCTTTTGTTCCTGCATGTTGCTTCTTTTTTGTTTACGGGCCTTGTTCTCCTTGCAGTGTTATATGTTTTCTTTAAGCAGTTGTGGAATTCTGTTTCATTTGTAGGCTGTGTAAATATTATTGTCTATGTGTGAGCTTTGACAAACATGCAGCAACTGAGAAGTACATAACAGGGCAGTATTGGATATTGTATGGCTTAAGGTCTCCAGGAGTAGTAATGCCTCTCATGTTATGACATGCCACAAGTTTCTGATGAATTTCTCTCAGCCCTCAATGCCCACCAAATGTGAAAGTGGTCTCAATGTATGTTAAAGAATGATGTAGTGGGGCTGAAATGATGGCATTTGTCCCTCTTTTCTTCAGCATTTGTAATCCAAGGTTTCATCCTCTTAGCCATAGTGCAGTCTCAACTTGTCCACAGCAAAAGCTTGTTTTATGAGGCAAGAACAGGCTAAGGTTTGGATGTTAGACCCTACAAAAGGAAATTTGTTTTCTCTGATTCGACTGGAGACAACTGTATTTGAAAGTTTGTTGATGATTTGAGTGTGACCGAAAAGTACAAACTAATGTTTCTTTTTGGACTCTTCACTTTGGAATTTACTCAATATTCTGAATTTTGGAGAAATAACTAGAGAGGAGTCAGGACCCACAAATATCATTCTTTTGAAGTACCTTTGAGTACTGTCCAATCTTAACTTGTTCCCCTAAACATGTGCTGTAATATTGATCACCTTCTGTTTTGATCACAGAATTGATACAAATAAATATGGAGCTGCTGACTCTGTCATTTGTTATTGACTGCAGTTTCCAGCCGGTTTAGCATTGATGATTGAGAAGAAATCAAGGCGCATGGAAATTGCTCTCTACTGTTTTGCCCGTGCAGTGGAGAGCTTTGCAATTTGTGTCACCGACTTGGGATTGCTGGAACATTACAATTTGATTCCTCCAAAGCGATTGGACATCTTGCTTTTCAGCATTGCTACTTCAATCATAATGCATTGTTATGCTCAAGAACGGGATGTTTTCCGGTCAAAGTACCTGAATGTGCTTGACTGGGTTTTTGGGCTTCCAAATGGAGCTACACCATACAATCCTCTTGTGTCCTCAAATTCAGAATCCTTTGATGCAAAATGTCCACCCAGTAGCTTTGTAGACCAGAAACCTGCCAGTAAAATTTTGAAGTTACCTGAAAGAGCCATGCTAAACTCTGTATCCCAAATTTGATAGCCTATAATATTTTGATCCCTCTTCTTTGTAGTTTCTCTTCATGTCATAAAGCCCTGCAGGCAGTAACTTCAAATCCCATCCACTTTTTAATTTCCTCCAAATGCTGGAGAAGTCAGTAATCGAGCTTTCAATCAATGTCATGCCAGAGCTGCTTCTGGGAAACTGGATATGGCCAACAAATCTCCTAATTCATCTCCAAATAAGTACCAACAAAATTGACATTGTGGAGAATTACAGACCTTGTCAGATTTTAGTTTCTGCAGGAATTAATTTGAGATTACACATTTTTTCATTTATTAATTGTCAATTGGTCATCAGGTGCAAAATTGGGTGAATTCCAAATTGAAAAAGGTAATGTTGAATGTAAATTGACTTGCACAATCTCCTTGCAGCTTCTTTGTATTCATCCAGTCCATAACATACTGTATCTATTCAAACTGTGTATTGCAACAAATATCTTGGAGTTCTTTCCATTTGCAAAAATGGCCTGTAGCATTGCTTTGGTAGTTAAACTACCAGACTAGACTTGAGACAATATAGCAACATCATATCAAACTTCAAAACATCATAAGGAAGTTATGATGAAGACAATGGAAACACCACATGTGTTTGATGAAAACCAATGTGAACACCAACCCCTTACAATATAAACTGTGTAAAGCTTTATATCAACTACCAAGATCATTTTCCAGAGGTCCTGCATCTTTCCAGAGCTTCAAGCTCCAGGAAAAGCAGCACCATGTAGAGACTAGAGACTCTTCCTGCCATGGTAATAATGGCCCATTTAAGTGATCACAGTTGGCTCAGAACGGCCTGTAAATTCCTCGATCTTTGACAGCTTCAATGCTATCGCCACCTGTTATTGTACCAAGCAAATCATAAATCCATCTCAAAGCACCTTAGAGACTGCTAATGACTTTGATCTCAATGAGTGCAGAATTTCCTGCTGATGCTCAGCCTTTTACTTTCTAAATTCTTCTGAGAGACATCCAATCAGGAAGAAATGAAGAGACAGTACTATAAAGTGGGGTGGCCAACATAATCTCTAAAGTTGGCCTGGACAATGCCTAAGACTTGCTAACCAGTTATGCAAATACCCCACTTAAGTGGGCTTTGGCTCCACTCAGATGCCCTCAGACAAGGTTAGAAGAGACTACCAACTCATGAAGAAAGGAGATGGGAAAAGTCCTTACAAGTGGGGCCAAAGCATCCTGTGATGCTTTTCCAGTCTTGGAAGAATCAGCTTCATATTGCTCAATGTACAAGCGTATAGTGGCTCCAACTGAACCAGTTCCTGACAAGCGAAATACCTGCATTCATCTCACATCTTTGATTAGAGACATTGAAGTCTTTAGTGAAATGCTCATTCTGCTAACTGCACAGTGACGACTTCAAAGATATCTCTCCACTGAGCCAACTCTCCGGGACATCATACAGGGGAGAATTTTTTTCAACATGTAGTCCTGTGACCAAAATGTCATGGAATCAATTACTATCATTGAGGCTTACCAGGCGGGACCCATCTGTAAAAAGAAAGCGGATGCCCTGGTGGCTGGAAACTGAATGATCGACTGGATCCTTGTACTCAAACTCATCAGCTTCTACAACCTCTTCCACATCAGGCCTTGTCTCTTTGATCAATCTGTACAAAGCATGGACACCTTCTTCAGACTTGTACACCACATGTTAGCAATGTTATGATTTTAAAGGTGGTAATACATGACAACATGGGTCATGGAGATGAAGAGACACCCACTTGTTGACTTCTGGGAGGGTGGATTGAAGCTCAACTAAATAGGCCATTAGTTTCTTTGCAGCATCTGCATCCACATTCTGCACAACAAATACAAAAGTCAGGCATACCAAGTCAGGCAAGTAAGAAATCCGCAAGTTTGAACTGGTCAACCATACCTGTGACTAAACTGGCTGAAGAGCTAAGAAGTTTCCAAATAACAAAGATAACTATTCAAACTGACTGCAATGCCATCCACATTATATCCGCCTATTAAATCCCCAAGCTAAACTTCAAGTTTATGGAACCACTGCACAAGCAGACAACAAATGTATAAACCCTTCTAATTACATGGCAAGAAAAAGTTTGAACATTTCATACCTCATAGTCATACCGAGTGTAGTAGTGACGACCATAAATGCCCCAGTGCTGAGTGACAATGTCTTCCACAGTCACAAGCTTGCCATCACCAGCATCCTTGTTTCTGTGGGCCAGGATTGAGAGCCATGCCAAAACTGCCCAAATTCCATCCTTCTCTCTTATGTGGTCGGATCCTTTTGCCATAGACATACATCCACCGTCATTTTCAAGGAATCTCACAAATATAAAACTATCACCTAGGAAGGTCAGAATAGGACAGATTAATATCTTTCATTGGGCCCTGCACACAGGCTCAGCACCAGGATCTCCTGCACACCATTACTGCATCACATAAGCTTGTAAAGCACCCTTACATACATGCATCTCTAAACATACTTGAGAATGTGCTGGCATCCTAAACTACTGCAAGGGCCTGACAGCTTTCAAATCGTCAAATCAGATCTCCTTCACAAATACAGGCCCAGATGGTTAAAGTATTCTGGGTAGAAGACTTTCTAGCCAAAAACCCATCATGTGTCAAGCAAATTGCTGAGAATATTTGGACTTCAACACAATGGTCTGAGAGAAAATGTCAACTGGTATATGCTGTTGATTTACAGAAACAAGATGACTGCAGATAGAAGGTACAAATAACCTTCTGTCTACAAAGCACTCAATGTTTCTGGAAAATTTGGAGAGAGCTTGATACCTGTTCCAAAGCTCTCTTCACCACACACAGAGCACAGGCCAGCATCCATGAGGTTACCAAAAAACTTCCAACCTGTTGGCACCTGTAAACCAATCTCCAGGGTTACACTCTTTCAAGACTGTGGGGCCTTGACCTGAACCATAGAGAACACTGCCAAGACAAGTCTCATACAGAAGAAGACTTTAGGATGTAAAACAACTCTGCCAAAACCTACCTCAAAAAACTTCAACTCAAGTTTCTTGGCAACCACATCCAAAGCAGCAGATGTTGGCATACTCCTGCACAACACCAACAATGAGAACTTTGAAGCAAAAGAATTGATTTGGCAATGTAAGGGTTCAAATTTTGCTTCATAACTGTAATGAACCATTCACATAAATCAATCAAACATCTGTAAATCTTGTAAGACAAGCTTTTTGCAAAGCAGTCACAGAAGGATCTGCAAAATTGACTGCTCTGTACATACACCTCTGTCAGGGTGTTACTCTATCTGATTAAGTACCTTGCAACACCCTTGAGTCCAGTGCTGAAATAGGGAATAGATCCCACTGCATTGGCCGCAATGATGGCAACAGAATCAGATGGCGTCACAAAGAATCTGCACATTTTTGGCCACTTTCAAGCCCATCAGAACTGCTCCTTTAAAAGAAAACATGCCATTGTACCAACAAGCAAAACCTTCTCATAGTAGGCATGAGCAAGCCACTGTTGATGGATGAGACATGTTACTCATGAGAGACTATAGGGAGAGGCACCTCTTGCCCAATATCATGTTTCGATCAGCATCACCATCAGCTGCTGCACCAAACTCAGGGGGCTCATTTGCTGGAGGTACCTTGCCCAAGCCCATTGTGTGAACAAGCTCCTTGGCATAGGTCAAATTTGGATCTGGGTGTCCTCCACCAAAATCCTCCTGCAAATGGATAAAAGAAATATCTTAAGCTCCCAAACAGACCACTATTGTAGTGACAGTGAAAGCCTCTATGCCATGAATGTTATATATGCATAAAAACAAGGAAAAACCAAGGATTCCTTCCAAAGATAAGATACAAAAAGGTGACAAATTCTTCAACAGCTGCAACATTCTTAGATTGCAAAAAGAGTGAACACACAATATCTTGAGCTATCATGTCAACTGAATGACAACAAACCAACATCCTGAGCTTTCTCTCATATGACTTGCACTGGAACAAGGAACTCAAGGAGATAATACATCAAAGGCATTACCAAGGGTGTGCAGTTTAGCAGTGAGCTTTCTTTGGCACCTAACTCCTCCACAAAGATTTGCTTCGCATACACTCCAGCAACTCCATGCAGAGCATCATAGCTGTGCATATCAAGCCACAATATATCAGCCACAACTGTGTAAGGTCTTTGCACTTAGTAACCCACCTGATTAGCATTCAAAGAGGAACTACTGTAAAGTCTTGAGAACATGGATGATTTGGGCAACTTACCAGAAGGAGAATTTGGGATTTGCAAGCAGCTCCTTGATAGCCTCAAAGTCAAAAATGGTCCTGCAATGAGACCCTTGTAAGTTGATGATGGCACTATAACACCTTCTCAGATAACTACGAGATAGAGGCATAAAATCACCAAATATTTGCCTCAATGGTGTCAAGAGTCTGCTTCACTCATTGAGCTCGAAAGATGCCACAATGTGTCTGATCAGAACAAAGGGTCTAGAGTCCAGCAATAACTTGAGGACTTACTTCATCAACTTCACATAATCTTCAGTTGCACTGAACACATCCACCTCAAAAGCACCATCAGGCCCTTCAAAGGTTGTGGTTCCAATGCTAGAGATATCCACCTACAGCACCATTTGTATGACTGGGTCAAGCCATTGACTGAAAAGTGTAACACCTGTGCCATTTGTCCTCCACAATATAGCCTTTGCAACACAAGCAGCCAAGATACGTTATGTAGTACTTAAGCATGCTCAGCAGCAAAGAATCATGTCGTCATTGATCTCCATACAGGATCCTGGTAAGCAAGAGAAACATGGCAGGTCATGGATGTAAAAATTTCCTACATCTGGGAGACCCTCTGTTGTCAGATAAGCTGAGATGGTCTTGGTGTTGCTGTAGATTTTATCTGTGAGGCCTTCAAGAGCTGGCCCTCCATTCTCTGCATTGTATTTGATGCCAAAATCCTGCACAATATTTGAGAAGGTTAGGATTGAAGCACACAGCAATTTGCTCCTTGTTATTTTGACTAGGATTAGTGCATAAAGTCCAAGATATACTATTTGCTAATTTCTTGCATCAGAACCTGCAACCAAACAATCATGTCAAAAGTAAAGTAAAGTTTTCCTGCATCAATTCTACCTCATGTGGACCACCTGGGTTGTGGCTGGCAGTCAAAATGAAAGCTCCATATGCTTTTTCACCCTGTATGCATTCACCGACTTATAAGAAGCTGCACAAAACAGGGAGATTGGCATACAGGAAATTCTAGTAAAGAGATTCATCTGACAGCAAGGGCAATTGAATGCAAGGCTGAGTTATTCAGACAGCTTTAATATTGTAATCTTACAATATTTCCTGTACAGAGATAGTGATGTATCCCTTACATCTGGGCCTACGCGGTCACGAATAATGCATGAGACAGCTGGCGTGGACAGAAGCCCATCTTGCCCTACCCAGACCTTCTTCACACCATTTGCAGCTGCAATCTTGATGATAATCTGCAGTATAGGAAGTCTCAAGAATATCATCAGGTAAGTCATAAAAGATAGGGTTGAAATGCTGGAAACTTCAAATCAGACAGAGCAAAAGAGTTAAAACCTGAACAGCATCCTTTGACCAATAGCGCCCATCACCAGAGACAACAATGGTAGAACCTGCACTGGCATTCAAGGACATCAGTCATGTGCACGCCCCACAATTCTCTAAATCCACAGAATTATTACAGGTTCACAAAAGACCCACATTCTCTCCTGTACTACTCCTTCCTTCCTCAAGGCTGACTTGACTGACCACTTGATCCTCACAAGTACACAGTAGAGTTGATGAAATACCTTTCACTTTGTCCGATGGCAGAGCATTAAAGGTTGCCTGCACAAAGTTGTGCAAGTAATGCTCTTGCTGGAACACTGTCACCTGCAAAAAGACATCAATGGGCCATACCTCATTGATGAGTAACATCATTGGCTCAAATGTTGCCCACATCAAGGTACATGCTTCATTCTCGGACAAATGCTTCACCTCCACAAAAGATTTGGAAATTAGGGCATTTGGCACAACATAATGCAAACAGCAGTGTTGAAGGAAGGAAAAATGCTGCCAAGACTTCAGATCCAAAAACCCTTTTCAATTGTCACACCAGAGAACATAAAATCAGCAGCAAAAATCACAACCTGAAGAGTAAGTACACCACCAAGATCACCCGCATTCTGCAACCTAGGAAAAGTGACAAGAACAGTGAAGCAGCTCAATACCTTCTTTCGCAGACCAGAGGTACCAGGCTTCTGTCCATCGAAAGGTTTGGTGTTCTGGGTTACCACTTTGAAGACCACCATCCTTCGTTTCTTCCTTCTTCACCCTTCTGCTTAGAATTCAAATCCCTAAAATCCCAAGTGCAAACACATGAGCAGACCACACACACACAAAAACAAACAAAAAAGCAAACAAAGATCAAGATCGAGATCGAGATCATCTAAAAAACATTGGATTACCTTAGAAATACAAAAGATCTAGTGACGAATCTTTCCTCCTCACAAAAGATCCAGACAAGGGTATAATGCAAAAAGAAGAAACTCGCCGATCTACAACAAAATCAGAGAAAACTTCACGACACCACATCTTCGATTTACTGAAAAAAACAACAACCACCACCCCCAAAAAAAAACCCCCCCCCTTACATGAAAATGAATAGGAGCTTACCCCAAGTGTAAAGAAAACAAACACCGCAGCTACAGATCCGCTACTTCCAGTGCCTGACTGAAGCTGCTATGCCGTTGATCGAAGAAGCTATTGTACTGAAGGAGACGAGAAGTAGAACAAGGCCGATGAGAGACAGAGAGGCCAAGAGAGAGAGTGTGAGATATTGTAGCTTGAACCCCAACTAGCTGAAACGCGCACACTTGCAACTTGCGTATCCCCGTTTTAGTGGAATCTGGACATTATGATTCGGATTTTTTTCAGGCCTCACAAAAAGACCTAACTCTATTGAATGCAATCAATCTTCGGTTGCAGTCTGCCATTGGACCATACATTCTATCATTGATGTACAATGCTCATACCTACCTACTAATGCATATATTTACCTACCTACTGTCACACCTACCTCCTTATTGAGGGGAACTTAACTTATTATTATTATTTGAGCTCTGCATTACTGCACACTACCAGTGCCAATCAATTATTATTTTATTTTTCTTATGTTTTCATATGGTTTTCAATGATTTATTTTTGTCAATGTCAAATTTAATTTAAATTAATATATGTTTCATGGACATGAAAAAACACTTTTTTTTTAATAGGTAAAATGAGTGAGGTAGTTATAAAATGGAAGTAGTTATTAGGAAAGGTTAGAGATAGTTATTAAGAAAGTTAATAGGAACAAGAAGTAGTTTTTTTTTTTTACTGAAACAGGTAGGTTTGAAAATGAGATAGTTATTTCTGAAATTGTTTTTGGAATGGTCCATGGACAACCATACCAAGGATGCAAAAAAATTCTCATGTAGCAGTTCCGATCACTCGTCACTGGAATTATTAGGTATCGTAGCCTAGGGTCAGCTTCTACATTGACACGATGAATCATTTTATCTTTTTCAAAAAATTCATTCTTTTTTTTTTCAAAATTTGATTTTTATTTTTTTCTCATGATCTACTATTATATTATTAATACTAGGGCTGAAATTATTTCAGATTGTAATATATGATAATTATGATGTTTTTTCAGACCTCAATATGTTTTTCAATTTTTTTTTGAATTTTTTTTACTATTTTATGGATTATTTAATGATGATACTAACCCTAGGGCAAAGTAGTAGCATTGCTCGTATTATAATATAATATCTTGGCAACTTTGACACTAATTAGGTGTACTATTTTCAGAAATGTTCAAATTTAATTTTAAGTTTTTTTTGTGAAGGAATCCTTAAGAGTTTTTTTTTTGTCAAGATGAAAATTTCAAAATTAATTCCAATGACAATGGTTCATTGAAACCAGTTCAAAGTACAATAGTTTCAAGTTTCATAAGTGCTCATCTGGACACTTTCAAATTGGAATCTATTTTGTTGATTTACACATAAAGAGGAATGGAAAGGTGGTTTTTCAAATTTATGTCTTTTTCAAATTTCTCATCAAACAATTTTTTTAATATCGTCTACACCAATTTGCAACCCATTTCTCATAATCTAATTAAATTTGAATTCAATTAAATTTTTTGAATTGACTTCGATTCAATTTACATGCAATGACATTCAAATATTTGCATTTGAATGGAACTTAATTTTCACAAAATCAATTCATTTTTTTCATCAGGTTGATTGATTGTCACTACTAGAAGTGCATTCACACTTGGTGTCAGGTACTCCAATGTTGAGTCCCTTAACACCATACTAGTCATTTAACACTTAAACTTACTTATCATGAAGATTTTACATTCAACTAACATTCATTTAACATTAAGCTATTGCCCATTTAACATTGGGTGCCACCTAGGATGCCACCTACATTTTCATTTAACATTGATTTCACATCAGGTGTGAATACACCATAATGCACATTGGACAAACAAGTGTCAAAGTTGCCTAGGTACTAGTATTATTAGTTAGATATTTTTACAACTTTGTTGCAAGAATGTTCATTTAATTCATTGAGGCATTTCTTTCAGTGGCTCATTCCTTTGCCTTGTAGGAAGTAGAGATGCCTTTGGAATTAGAAAGTGTTTTAAGGTACATCCTTTTTCAGGTAATTTTTAGTAGAATATTCGTACAATCGAAATGGCTTTGTGCCTAGTCATAACATATATCATGTTAGGAAGCAAAGGCATTAAGAATAAGGTGATGAGTGTCTTCTGCCAGAGTTAACAAGGGGTGTGTCACACTAAAAAAGTATCTTAATGCAAAAAAAGATTTACGAAAACTCAAATACTTCACCATGCAAAAATATAATCTTCAAAAAATCCTCTAAAAAAAACCAAAATCCTTCAAGATATTATAACTCTGTAACTAATCTCAAGTTTCAACACAAGCCAAAATATCATCTTTCAAAAATCTTCGCATAAAAATAGACCTACTGTTACCTAGGGGCCAAAATCCCTTAAGCTACTATACTCTGTAATGAATCTAAACACAATATCCTTGCCTACCAAGGCAAAGGCCAACAAACAGCCCACTGCTGCACCTTAAGGGACAGATGGACAGTTCCGGTGCCTTAAGGGATGGATGGTGGGTGGACAGGAAACTCTTTGCCATTGGGTTTCAGTTTCCTAGCTAACCATGGTGGTTAGCCCAGCTTAATTTTTCCCCTACCTACATATGAACAACCCCCTATCCCTTACCTAGTAGCCACCTATAACCCTACATACCTACCTGCAAGTACTACGTCCTCAACAAGATAGGTTGTAAAGGTGAAAAATCTGACCTCAACTCAGTTGGGGTTCATCCACAACTAAGTGGTAGCCTATCTCAAATTGTCCTACAAAGTTAAGCAAGGTGCTAGGAAGATTGTAAGCTCTAACCTCCTTTGGGGAGTTGTGGAAATGAAGGAACAAGGAGACACTCTAACCAGGGTTGCCTGCCAACCCACCATTATTCGTGAAAAGAAAAGGGTCCCAATCCTTTCCACCAAGTGTGCAAATGGCAGAACACTTTGATTGTAGGTCTGGATGGGAATGAAGCTGCATCACCAGAACTGACTGGCTGGCTGGAAGCGCATTATCAAAAAGAATATGTGAGCAGAGTGAGAGAAGCTTTCACACCGATTGACTTGAGATAATAATGTCTTTGGTAGCTAGGTTGGTTTGGCCAAGTGAAGCTTGTCAATGATCCTTTTGGTTTGGCTTTGGATCAATCCTATTTTCTTAGAAGTAATATACCTTAATGAAGTGCATACTCGGAATATATACATCTGAAAAATTTATATCCTATTGATACCATTGGGTGTATGTAAGATATACCCCATACAATTAGAGCAAAACAAATAAAGAGCAAATTTCATTGTATTTGAAAACTGTCCTAATAGATTCCACAGCAAGTGAGCTAGCCAAGAATATAGGAGGACCCCATAAATTCTTACTTTCATATCTGGTTTATAGTTTATTACCCAATTTTGGATAAATTTTCTTTTGGATGGTCCGTGACTCATGACTTTGTCTACATTGCAAAATTGAAAAACAAGAAAATAAAACAACAACAACATTGGGATGCATGCCCTCAAACATTGGAAGCCCCTCTAAGCTTGCCCTTCCCCAATTTAAAAAATTAAAATTTAATTTTGAACCAAAAAAACCCATCAATTAGGCTATCTGGACCTTACATCATGGTAAGATGCTTGGGAGACTATGAGAAGGATTATGTTGTGTGACCTATTCCTTTGGAAGCAACAATTCAAGTGCAAATGAAAAAACTTAATGACCCTACATGACATGAACTTAAAATCACAAGGTTAAGATAATTCAAATTTTATTGATAATTGCTTATGTGAAAATCTTTACACCACTAGCTTTAATTTCTTTTTTTTGAAACTATAACTTGTCCTCTTCACAACCTTAAAATGTGATATTGCCATCTTGTTCCCATTGGATCACCATAACTTCCATCATTAAAAACAAACACTCAATCTTCACACCACAAAGTGGTGGTGCAAAATGGTTGCCAACAATAGAATACAAACAACTTCACCCAATATCACCACCTTTTTCAAACAAGTCATTTTAAATTTAAAACCTCACACGTACAAAAATCATTTCAAAGATGAAAACAAAATATCCACTTGCAACATCCATTATATTTCAAAAGTTTCACTAAGCAATTTCTTAGCACTTGAAACCTTTAGTCTTCATGAAACCCAAAGTTTTGAATGTTGTACAAATTAGGACTTTAGAATTTAAAGTTTTGCATCACATTCCATACATAATTGAAGCCATCTTGTATCCGAATTATTGTTCCTTTTATAAATCCTACATCATGTCATTATTCAAAATGATTTTTATATATGCCTGCTCCAGGGGATTTGTGACAGTGAATGCAAGTTCTGGACTACAGGTTTAGTTGGGTAGGAGGCATGCATGGACATGGGCTTTTTTTTTACAAATCAACATAAGTAAATGTATGGTGAAAGGAAAGTTATTACCTTGTAAATCAATTGGCAATGCAGCTTGTTCATCATGACCTTGGCCTTAAGCTCGCAACCAAAGCTAAGGCACTACAAGATATGGGTTTGGGAGCAATGCTAAGACACAAAGTGAAGGAAACAGATTTTCACAAGAAATGAGAAGACTTTGGGAGTCAAGCAAAGGCATCTCCATGGTTCTTGGGTTGAATTCAAATAGATTTTTGGAATTGGGACAGCCCAAGAATTGGGTTGAACTCAAATAGACTTTGGGAATTTGGACTCCCCCAAAAACCCAAAATATTGAGAGGGTAACTTGAGAGAAATCAAATCACCCCCAAATGATTTTTAGCTCATTGAAAAGATCTTATCAAAGATACAAGAATGTGGGGTTACATGTTCAAAATAGACTAATTTTAGGGTATTGTTAGACATCTAACTTAGGTCATCTAGTTTAAGTTAAGAACTTAAACCACTTAAGCCCACTAACTTAGGGTGCAAATGTGAAAGTTTAAATCAATGTTGACTAGTTGTAATTTTTATGTAAAACTTTTGATTCCAAAGTTTATATATATAAAATTGTTGGAACATGACATAAATTTGTATGCCCCAAAGTTCAACTTGATTCCTTTTCAAACTTACAAAATTAGTCTTGGCTATAATATAGCTTTGCTTGAAGATGCCCCAAAGGCATAAGCTAGTGTTGTGAGGTTCACAAACTTTCATTTTTAAGTTTATGTTTGTGTTGGCAAAAAAAATCTATTGAAAAAATGTAATATGATTTTCATGATTTTCATTCTAAACTATATTTTCCATGAGTGTGCAATTAAGTTCAATTAACATATTGATGTCAATGGTTTTAAACTTTTTTGGTTTAAGCAATTGCAGTTTGTTTTGTGCTTTTAATGCAATGTGTGTAAGTTGCATTGTCCATGAAAGAAGCTTAAGTAAATGAAAATTAAGTATAATTAAATAAACATCGACAATCTAGGGATGTGACATCAAATGCACAAGTACTTAACTTTGAGGTTGCAATTCATGTTCATTAGGAAATTACAACAATTTATCATGTTTAATTTTTAGAGTTCATTTTGCATGTTTTTTATCTATTGTAGGAATGAGTAACTTTTGTTGTGGTAATTGAAGGGAAAATTTGCATATTGAAAATGTGAGTTAAGTAACTATTATTTAGAGTTATTTTTGTGTGAAATTAAACTTGTCAACCAATGGGGTTATGTTGTGGAAATCATGGTATGGAATTCAGTAATCAATTTGTGTGAATCAAGTATAAGAATTGAAAGTTTTATCTAATTGCCTATGCTCAATAACTCAAGTGTTGCAATTATGTGAATTGGCTGCACGTAGTTCAAACTTGAATTACTAAAAGAGGAATAAGAAAGGATGATGTTATTGAGTATTTGGTTGAGAAGAAAATTCACAGTAAATGAATTTCAATCAAATTTAATGAAAAGGTAGAAGGTTGGTATGAATTAAGCCCAAGAGCTCTAAACAATTTCAAGATTTAAACCAAAATTAAATATTACATGTTAATGGTCACAATTGTAAAACCAAAAAAAAAATCAAGCAAGAAAATTCACATAAAATTAATATTTGTGGTGCATGATGTGTGGTTTTTGTGGAACAATTTTTTGTGGGACGTTTAGAAAAATGTTAGAAAAATCAAAGGAAGCAAAATCTATTATATTTTTTACAAACTACCTTGAGGTGTTGATCAATGTGAAGAAGTAACATTGGCACATTTGAAAATTAGGTTATTCTAGAATTGACATGACTTTTGTTTGGATTCAAAATCCCTAATGGAGAGTGCCACTATGATTAAATAGGGTGTTTTGCAACTAGTCTTACAATTGGGGTTTTTGAATTAGACTAGCCACTTACAACTCAACATATTTCTATAGTGTGAATGTTATTTAGACAAGTTAAAAGAGTTATAACAAACAAAATTTATTGTATATAAATCATCTACATATGCAATTTGTGCAACTATGTTACAACTAGGTCATTGTAACTATTGTACCACTATGTTGCAATTACATAGGCAACAAGGTGCCAATGATGTGTTAACAAATCATCAATGGACATGTGACAATTTCAAGTTTATTTTCATATTTAATGTTTTATCAATTTAATTTCTAGATCATCCAACTTAAGGCTAATAGGATGTTGACATGTGATGTTTAGGTCAATTATAGGTAGGCTTAAACTAGGTAGGCATTACTACCTACATTTCTTAAACTAGGTAGGTAAATAATTTGGAATAATCCTATTTTCTTTTGGATTTAACTTTGAGGCCTAAATTATTTTTTTATTGGCTTGTTCCATATCATGTGATTTTTTTTAAAAAACATTTGTGCACTTATTTAAATATTTTACAAACTTGAAAGGTAAAACAAATAATATCTGATAAAATAATAAATTACATCCTTTTTGTAACTTAGTTGCAACTACTACAAGACATGTCGGTGAATGAACATTTAAAATCTCATGGAGCTTTAAATCCTAAAACATTTTTTTTTTGCTTTTCAAGTGTAAAAGGTTTTTTTAGACCCTAACTTGGTGCATCCACAACCTTTTAAATTGTTAAAGGACACAAAATGAGAAAAATATGGTTGTAAAAAATAAGTGGGATTAATGTTTAATCATTGGTGTAATTCACACTTTAAAATTCAACACATTCGTTTTCTTCATAATTCTTATGTGTTATTCCTTTACCTTTGGAGCTCAAATAGGTAGCGAAAATTTTAACTTGGTGCACCCATAACATTTTATATCACTAAAAATGAAAAAAGAAACAAAGATATAAGGTCAAAAATGAAGGGTCATTTTCTTTAAAAATGCACTATGTGATTTTGACATGATTTGTGTTTTTATGTTGTTATTTTGCTTTTAGAGCTTAAACATATAATATAAAGTTTATCTTAATATTCCCATGATGTTTTAGAACATTTTTGATAATGTTCAATATCTGACCTTGTGAACATATTTTTCATATGCAAGTTTAGATATGTATTCTTTTGCAAACGTACCCATAAAACTAAAATGGGGACAAGAAATAGGTGGGGGATTATTAATAGGAAATTACCACCTGGACTAATCATTATGATGGGCCAATAAGAAAACCTAAGAAACAATTAAATCATAATATATTACACTCTTCTTCACCACACACATAATAAGAAGGTTTTCAGAGGAAGAAAAAGCACATTGCATCAAAATTTAGAATCGGGAGAAAAGGAAGGGGACAATGAGCTTGAATGCCAACAATTGATAGTTTTGTTTTTATGTTACACTTTCTTTTTTTCTCATTTCTTGGATTTCAATATCATTTTCCTTTTTTTGGTTTCCATGCAAAGTCAAGGTGCTCAAGTTCTTCACTTCATGTAGAAGAAGCAGCAGTCAAAAAAAGAAAAAGGTTTTGGCATGGTGGAAGAACCGATTTGTTTCCACATGCTGATGAAATGTTTTCTTTGAGGACTCACACTTTTCTTGAAACATGTGATCTTCCTTTTGTATGTGCAATTTTCATGAATCTTGATTTTCCATTATATTTTCCATCCATGAGAAAGTTTCTTTCAAGGTTGTAGCTCCAAAGCTTCTTTGAAGAAAACATATGTTTTCCAAAACACCATTTTTATGAGTAGAAAATGTGTTTTTCTTCTTATGCATCTGAGGTTAATTAGCCTTTTTGATGCCATTGTGTGTTCATAATGCAACCTTTGATTCAATGTGGAAGTCCTTTGCAAAACATCAATTATGTTGTTGACGTGCCCCCTCCATTTTGATGGCTTTGAGTAATATGTGGAGGGACATTTTTGTAGTTGCCAAAGATGTGTGTTTTTATTGGTAAAGTTATGTTTACAAATCAAGATTGAATACATCTTGGCAGAACGTTGTCTCCTTTTTTAATTGCACTTGGAGCCATGAATGAACACCATGGGAGTCATGGTCTTGTAGGTGGGAAGACTTAAAGCAAACAAAGCACTTGGAGTCATGGTCTAGTAGGTGTGGAAACTCAGAACGAGCAATGAAGGTAGATTTTTCATTACTATACCTAATTCACCAATTATTGACTTCAATCCATTAAGTAGGTTAGAGATTGGTTGGTTTTTTTCCAAGTTCTATTGTTTAAAGGGTGATAGTTTGAAATGGAAATATCTCAATTGTCAAGGTTAGTCAATAGGCTTGTTTGTCTTAATTTTTCTATGGGGATGTGCAATAATTGTAATGGTCCATGAAGCTGCAGATATGTGAATGGATTTCTTAAATAATTTAAGATGTTTAATTGATAGAAAAAAGAATTATGAAAATAGCTACTATTGAGGTATCTTTTCTCTTGCGAAAATGCTTATCTATTTTATAATAATTTAGGGTTTCATTGGGTTTCTACAAGGATTTATTGTGTCAATACAAATTTGAATTCTTTGTGAAACTTGTATTCACGAACTACTTTGGTCTATATGTTGTAATCTTTGTTCTAAAGTGCACATTCCTGCACAACCAATTGTTGTAGACATTTTAAATATTGTATAACAATGTTCAATTATGTCAAAATGACCATGTAGCCTAAATGCCCATTTTGAAATCCTTATTAATGGAGATTATGGTTTTATGCATTGGTGATGGAATAATGTGCATATCACTCCATTAAACTTAGTGTTAAACTACAACTAAACCAAACAAAAAAAAAATTTCATTTGTGTTGTGTTGCAATTTTTGCTCCATGTAATGTCCTCCACAAACCATTGCTTTGTTTCTTAACATTACTTTTAAATTTTATTTAATTATGATCCAAGAAATAATCATTTTTGAAATAGGCATTAAAATTTATTGCAAATTATTTTTTGGTTTTTCATCAAGTTTATACTTTCTAATTGTTTTTCATTTCCCTTCCTAATGTCCTCTTGTTTTCCCTCCTTTCCTATGTACCCCCAAAAATAATTAGGGTCCATTCTTGTTTAAGGATCCTTGTTCAAACATCGTTGATAGTTTTGTGTGAAAGCTTGGTAACTTGCATTTTGTGCTTTGTTTTAGTTTGGTTTTTGCTTTTCTTTTGTGTGGTGTTTGGTTATTGTTTTTATTTTATGTGTGTGCATCCAAATCATGGGAACACCAAAACACAAAGGCAACCATCTAGTCCATCTCCGAAATTGGATGAGGGTGGGTTGCTATGTGGGAGCCAGTAGAAAACATTTGATGAGCATATTTGAACATTAACCAAACAATGTACCTACTAGATGTCCATGTCAAGTGGACAATGTAGCAATGTTCCAAGGCGGCAAATCACATTCTTGAAAAACTACATGAGGATTTCAAGGGTATGTTTCTACCATAATCAATAGTTGAACTTATCATGTTGGTTCAAATTTGTTTCTATAATTTAATTTAGTGGTTACATTACATTGGATCCAAGTTTGTTTCTAACTATATTTCCTTGTCGTGTCTCTAGGTCACCATGGTTTTTTGTTTCTCTAGTGTTTTTCTCCTTTGTCATATTGATTTAGGATAAATTTAAACCTTGTTTTGGTTTTCTTGATCATAAGAATTCTTTAATTGCATGTGTGTGTCCTCAACCTTTAAATCTATGTCTTCCTTTTTGGTTTTTTGTTCATTTTTTGTTTACATTTTACTAGCTGTGGGTTTTAATTGTAAACAACTTTGGGGTCAAAGTAAAACTACCCTTAGTAGTAGCTCCTGCAATGTAGATTTATGTTTGTTTTTATAAATAGTTTTTAAGTTCTCATGTGCATTATAGGTACATGAGACTATGAACCAATGTTGAAGCGAATTGGTGCTTCACAAAAACAAAAAAGGAGTGCAGAGTAGTAAAGGCCAAGTTGGTGAAGCCTAGTCTTTGCACAAAGAAAAGTTAAATTGCAAATAATAATCTTGCCTAGAACAAGTAGCAATTAGCTACCATTCATGCACGTCATGAAAAATAGATCGATTAGGAAGTGGTGGACATTAATCTTTCTCTTCAAAATAAGTGAATTATTTTATTTGATTTTTCAATTTTGTGTTTCCAATTTTGGGTTTTTGCCTAGTTAGGGTTGTTAGATATTTCAAAAAATGTATTATTACTTGCAAGCTACAAAATTTAGGAGATTTTCAACTAATGAGGAAATAAAACAAGCAACCATACAAGTACATCAAAGTTTTTTTTGAAAGATGTATATAAGAGGGAATTGGAGAAAATCCAGATGACAAAAAATGGTCCTAATGAAATGATTATGAGGATGATTTCTAATTAGTGAAAATGATCCACATGTTTAATTACTTAAATTATCGGTTATAGGTAGTTGTTTAATGTTTTTCGTGTGAATTGTGTGAAACGATTTTTAGATTTAAGTTTTGATACATTTAGATTTTTTGGACTCAAATTTTTCATGGGACATTTTACATACAACTTTAATTTGGCTTGCTAAAAATTGGTGACAATAACTACATTTCTCCTATATGATAACCAAATGATTTTATTTCAATCTTGGTATATTAAGTCGTCCACATGTGCTAACACATCCCTTTGTGTTTGCAAGGGTAAGAATGTTGTGATGATTAGAGATGGTCAGGTGACACAAGGTGCTGAATCATCAAACCTAATGTGCGAAAAGTTTATAGAGTTAAGGCAAATGTCATTGGTGGCTCTACAAGTTCATTGGTTACTACCCTTCTACCTATCCAACAAGTTGGCATTGTGATTTTGAACTAAAAAAATCTATACTTGGATAATAATCAAAGCAAGTCATCAAATTATGATTTGCTTTCTTGGGATTGTTGATAACTAGGACTTCTCTAGAACTACTATTGAGAGAGGGATAATGGTAATTTGAAGTTGGTGAATCGACTTCATGTAAGGAGCCACTAATTATGGAATGAACATGTATGATTCACTTGCACAATTTCTATTTGAACCTCTATGGAAGGAAGTTATTTTTATGATGAACATTGTAATGGTTAAAAGGTTTTTCAACATTAATAAAGTGAAAGTGGCTAATTGATTTTTGTTAAGCTCTTGCAGGTGTTGTTGTAATTTCCTTCACTCTTTTTGAAAGGCTGGAAACCAAGCTGGAAGAGCATTTTGGTATTTGGCTTCCTTCCTTTCTAAATTTTCCATCCTATCATCATCATCATTTATTTCTTGTCATTTGAAAGTATACTAGGGTAGTTTTTAATGTTAATTTGCATTTAGTGGTGTTTTGGTTGCAAGGCAATTATACTAATGTAGAATGACCTATTTTTAGCTTTACATATATCTGAGATCGTACCTTTGTTATATTTATCAAAACGAATTGTTCTATGAATTACGTAGCTTTTCCATAATAATTGCCCATCTAGAAAAGAAAATGGAATACTGAGGATTGTTAATTGGTCATTAACATGAAAACCTTTTCGGTGGCAGTTGACATCTGTTGCATTGGAGCTAGTTCTAGTTTGGTTTTCTAACATGTTTTTGAGACATTTTGATGTGTGTACCTTCTTTTTTTGTAAATGGTGTTGGATTTTCATAAGTTTCCTTTTCGTTGAAGCTTTTGTTGTAGATTTATAAATACAAGATTGTTAATATCCTTTTAGATATTCCCATCATTAATTAGCTCAATGTTGTGATGCTGTCAATCATGTGATTGAATTTTAGTGGTTAGCAAGGTTTAGTGGTTTTCCTACCAAGATTGCTTATTAAGAAATTCATTAGCAAACATGGGAGGTGGTTTCAAATTGAAGTGCTAGCAGAGGAGCTCAAGTGTGGTGTGACTGAGATTGCAAATTTTGAGTTGGGTGTATATGACACACAATTTCACACTCTAAGTGGTGTGTGTAATGATTTTGTGTTTACAATTATATTGGATAACCTAGCATCAACCTATTGTGCATTGTCAACATTGATTGATATAGATGTGCAAAACCATCATCTCTCATGGATGAAACCTCCATCCACATGGTGGTAGTCTTCAATAGTAATGAAATAAGATTTTCCAACTATTAGAATTTTTGCACTTGTGTTGATATTGAAATTAAATTGGCTCATATGCCTTTAATGATGGTTGATCATGCAATATTTTCCCTTGTTCTAGCATCCCTAGTAGTGCAAATCCTCTTGTCAATGCAACATCATATATATAAACGTTAAATGAAAAAAAACCAAGTTAAAAATAATGTTAAAGATGCTTAACCTTGATAGAAGTATTCTTGGATGTGAGGGGACCATCATCAATAGACATGGTGCATGGGCTACACCTTTCACAATTAAATGCAAGTGGAGCAATTGAGGAGGTATTGTTTTAACCAAAGTTCCATTAACATGGTCCACAACCATGATGTTAATATTGTCACTTCTTACTTGTTCTATGAGGTTGCGAAATGGAATTGCATCCCAACCTAGCAACTCAAATTTTTGCACCATATGCAATGGTTCAATACTAAGAAATACAACATTGCCCATTCATTTTAAATTGAATGTTGTAGCTTTAGTTTACATTGGTTGCAAAAGTAGTGCATTCTCATGGTTAATGTAATGGAGTTAGTAGTGGAAGTTGAAATTCAAATATAAAAAATGCCTCTTGCAAAGTAGAAGAGAAATCCAATAATTATTTTTATAATTTGTTGATCATGGTGGACATTGTATGTTAGTATCTAGTTCCAAAATTGTGTATTGGTGTTGGATCTAGGATGTTGTTTGATAATTAATGTCATCATAGTAGTTGTCAATGGGATTTGAATAATGGATGATATGGCTTGCCACAATTGTTAATGCATAGGTTCCTTCTCTTCCCTATTAGTGTTCAATATTTAATAATTTCAACAAAGTTCATAAATTTTAGGTTAGAAATGTGTTTTGATTACAAAATTTGATGAGTTTGTCCTTACTATTCTATGGGGCATGGAGGGGTGTAGTCATACTAACATGTAGCAAAAAAAGTTGTAAACATTGCTTTATTTTTTGAAATTTAGATTGTAAAAAAGATATTTTTAAATGAAATGTTATTGTGAATACATTATGTACATGTCATAAAAAATTGGAATCAATATAATGAGTGAAAAATATGTGTAAGGACTTTTAACCTCTTATAACCACTGCTTAAAAGCTGCATAAAAGTAGTTTAAAAATAGTTTTGACACTAAAAGCACAATTTGAAAATTATATTTTAATGAAATATTTTGGAATATTTTTTAAGATGCATTTTAACATAATAGTACTAAGAAAAATTTAAAGATTTTAAATTTTTTTTAAAGACATATTAAAATGATTTTAAGAATATTAAAAAATAAAGTAATGGTCTAAGGGGGCATGTGTGACTTTTAATAGTGTGGTTGGACCCAGAGATATAATCTACATCCAAGTTCATCCAAAATAACATGTATAGGCAATTTTCTTGCTATGGGTGGAGATGTTATGAAAAGTTTTGATTTCATATTATAGAACTAAATAACATGGTTTGATTTTACATTTGTTAACATGGATCTAGCGACTATGCTCTCAATACATGGTTGATGGTTTTGATTTTCTTTTATTAGCAATGCAAATATTAATTCATTTAGGTCAACTACAAGAAGTTGAACTTTTGTAGAAAATTATTTTGCACATTTAAAACCTTTTACAAGTAAGTTTGAATTTAGTTATTGGGGTAATGTAACTTCAATGTTATTTCTTATTGAATATCCTATTTCTTTTGATGTTTATAGCAAGTTATGCTCAATAGATTAGGCTCAAATACTATAATATCTTTTTTCATATATGTCATTGTACATATAACATTGCACTAGTCATTGACAAATTTCAATGCAAAAATTGCTAGCAAGGAATTTGAAACCAAAAAAAAAAAGACACTTGAAAAAAAAATAAAATGAAACTTGTCAAAAAGGCCATGCACTAGTCATACTCAAGTAATCATGTTTTGATAAACAAATCACCACTAACTTTAATAATACAATGAAACAATTTTGTTTCAAAATTAATGACAAACCATGTTGAAAAATGATTAAAAAATTATCGTAAATTTGTTAGTAAAATCATAAGTATTCCAATATACATTGACAAGAAAATTTCAAATGTTTTGTCAAAGAGCCTACATGAAAATACCAATGAATTATGTTGCAAAAGTGATGCATAATTAATAGTGTTTTGATAAACAATTCATCATAATCTTTGATAACAAATTGAAACAATTTTGTTGCAAAATTAATGATGTACTATGTTGAATAATCATTCAAAAATTATGATAAATATGTTAATAAATGCATAAGTATTCCTCATATATATTCACAACAAAATTGCAAATATTTTGTCAAAGAGGGCATGAAAATACAAATAAACATTGTCAAAAAAGCCATGCAAAAATCATGCATAGTTGATAGTGTTTTAATAAACTAATGATCAAAATATTTGAAAAACAAATAAATAATTGAACATGTAAAATAGATGATGTGCTATGTTGAATAATCATTAAAGAAAAATTATAAATTTGTTACTAAAATCGTAAATATTTACAATACACGTTCATAACAAAATTGCAAATGTTTTGTCAAAGAGGGCATGAAAATACAAATAAATAACAATTAAAAAAATGCAATAATCATACATGGTTGACAATGTTTTGATAAACTATTCATCAAATTTTTTGACAATAAATCAAAACAATTTTATTGCAAAACCATTGATGAATTGTGTTAAGCAATTGAAAAGTGTGTCATGAGATTAAATAATTTGTGTGGAAATTCTATCATAAATTTGTGGGAAACATTAAAGAAAGCCTAAAAAAATTTAATCATAGACTAGGAAAAGAGTAAAGAAAGAAGTGTCATAATTTTAATATCAAATGTGCAAGAAATGTGTGGTAAATGTGTGACACATGCATGACAATATGTGATTGAATATTGTATCTAACATAAAACAAACATTGTGATATCTCATGATATTTGTAAATTAATCGATTAGGAAAACTAATAGATGTGTGTTCAAAAGATGTTGAAATTAAATGTGTTATAATGTTAAAAGAGGTGTGAAATAACAATGTTGGGGATATTATGTAATTATGTTGATTTGTTGTTTTTTGACACATTCATACTTGACAATACTTTTAACATAACAACATGTTATGCATGTGGTTTTGTCATATCATCATCAAGAAGGAACCTTGAATTCATGTTGAATATGTTAAAAATGTTGAAAATTCAAGCTTAACTAGTTAGGTTTCATTTGTTACTAGAGTAGGAAAGTAATTAGGTTATTTTCACAAGGTTGAGTTACTTTCTTTACTTATATTGGTTTGGTTATTTGTGGTTGGTCTTTTAGTTAAATACCTTGGTGTTGTTGGTTTGGTTCTTTTTTCTTCATTACACAAGTTTGTGTATTTCATATGACAAGAACCTTGAGGAGTTCTTGATGTTATGTTTCGTGTTGTGAGCATCATGTTGTAGTTTCCTTTCAATAAAAATTTATGTTTACAATTGAATAGATCTTTTATTTATTAACATGGTATCATAGCGTAGGTTGTTAAATAAAAAAGATGAAAGAGATCTAGAGCTAGAAAGTCTCTAGAACTAAAGTTTGAGAGTCTCTAGTAATATCATAGGAGTTTGTCAAGTGCAAAAGAGAAACGGGGAAAGGAAAAAACGTGAAGAGAAAGAAAAGAGGTGAAAGGAGATCAACATATCAAGGTTGTGGAAGTCAGATTTTTAAATCTAGATTTAGATCTACTGTGAAAAGATCTTGGAGTGAAACTTGGAGATATTATAGAAGACTATAAGACGCTTCTATTATCAAATTTAAAAAAAAAAAAATGTTTTGTGAGAGTTATGAGCTTTTGAAGATTCTGTGCCATATCTGGTTTTTTGGTCATATCTCCTTTGTTTGAACTTTTTTGGATTTGCAGCTTTAAGATCGTATAGATCATAAAAGAATATATATGTGAGAGAAATTTCATGTCATTTGGATCTATATTGAGAGAGATCCAAGCATCTAAAGTTTTAGTTTTAGTTTTGAAGTTAGTTTCTTTTAAAAGTGATAACTCTTTGTGGTCATCATCAATAGAGCTGAAATTTTGAACATATGTAGAAGACATATATTTAGTGTGTCTCCTAAAATCTCAAGGAGTTTGGAGTTATTGAGAGTAAGTTGTAAGTCATTTTGTGTTCAAGTCCTAGTTTGAGGTGACTTCAAGGAAGTAGCAAGATCTTTCATTTTATGAAGTTAAATGAGCTAAAATTTTGAAAGAAGGTAGTAGACATAGTTGTTCATGTTTCATAAAAATTTCAGATCGATCTAAGGTCATATGTGAGCAATGTAGCTTTGCAAAGTTGCTATGATGAAAGTTTGTTTTGAGAAGACATCAAAACAAATTTTTGAAGTGGAGCAAATACAACTTGGGAGAACTTGAAGGAAGGAGTTTGAAGATTGAGAAGTGCAAATACATTATCAAGACCTTCATACAAAAGTGTGGTATGTAATCATGTATTTAACACCATATGAAATATTATACGAGATACGTACATATACGTAAAACCTATGTATAGTATAGAATTTTGTATAATACTCAAGACATACATACATATGCAAGGTCCATCTGGTTCAACCCTAACCCTAACCCTAATCCTATAAACCTAAGGAAGGAAAACCTTAATCCCAATCCTAAAAACCCAAGGAAGGAATTAAAATCATTTGTGAAACCCCAAGAAAACATTAAGTGTTGCCTTGAGAAATGGTGAACAGTTTTTTTCAAATTGTAATTAAGAAACTAGACAAGAACAATTTCCAAGTGTGAAAATTTAGGATTATGAATTTTTTGATGGGGAAAGGCTACTGGGAATTCTTAACTGGTGATGAAAAAAAACCTCCTCTCCCAAAAAACCCCACACAACAATAAATTCAAGCCAATAAAACTTGACATGAAAAAACAAGGAAAATATTGTATTGACTTTCTGTGAGTGTGTCTGATTCCATGATTGTGCATATTCAAGATGTAAAATCACTCAAGCAAGCTTGGGATACATTGGTGAAAATGTATAACACCAATATACAAGCTCACAAAATGTAGCTCAAGCAAGAGTTGCATAATCTACAGAAAAACAATATGAACATTAGTGACTATTCTACAAAGGTGAAAAACCTTGCAGATGCTCTTAGATTTATAGGATTCCCTGTAGCTGATGAAGATTTAATGGTCGTCACCTTGAATGGACTTGGAAAAGACTATAACTAGTTTTGTACTTCAATTGTAATTCAAGAAACATTTCCCAATTTCCAAGATTTAATAATATTACTTATAAGTGAAGAGATGAGAATTGTTAGTACTTCATCCAATGGAGGATCACAAGAAAGTGCTTTCTACTCAAATACTAATAGAGGCAGAGGTAGAAGTGGTAAAACTTCATTTTGAGGTCAACACAGAAGCTCGCATGGTGGACATCATCAACATGAAGGTCAAGCTCATGGAGTTGGATGAGGAAACTTTGGAGGAAGAGGAAGTTGAGGAAGTCCTAGATAGAGCTTGAGGTGGAAATCATCGAGGTCAACAACCAAATAGCGATTCAAATTGCTATTACTATGGGAAACCTGGGCACATGGCAAAGAATTGTTATCAAAGGGAGCATGATGCATGAAATGGAAAGCTACAACAAGGGAATTATGCATCAACTAGCAATCAAGGTGATGAGCAACTGTTTGTGATGCGACACATGGCAAATTCAATAATAGGTGTATCAGACAACAATGTCTGGTATGTGGATTCTGGAGCTTCAAACCACATGATTAGTCATGGAGAATGGTTTAGAGACACAAAGGATTTGAAAACACCAGGGTTTGTGGAAATTGGTGATGACACTACACATCCCATCACACAAATTAACAAGGTGCCATTATCCATGCAAGATGGGCAAACAAAGTATTTAAAAATGTACTTCATGTTCCAACCATAACAAAAAATTTGGTCTCCATAGGCCAGATGGTGGAACAAGGTTTACATGTGACAATTAACCCAAATGGATGTTTGGTGGAAAACATGAAGAACCAAGGCAAATTGATTGTAAAAGGGGAAAAGAATGGACGAATGTTCACCTTGGATGTGAACATGCCTGAGGTGAATTTCATGTTATTCACACATGGAAAAGGAGTTGGAGACATTGGAATTTGGCACAAGCAGGTTGGCCATGTTAATCTCCAACGTCTTAAGTTGATGGAGAAATAGAATCTTGTTGGAGGCCTTCCCAAATTTGGAACAGAAGAGGTGATGTTAGAAGTTTGTGAAGCATGCTAATTGGGGAAGCAAACTAGGCATCCATTCCCAGCACAAACAACTCATGTAAGTTCCAAACCTTTGGAAATGATCAATTCAGATGTGTGGACCATGAAGATAAAATCCATTGGAGGATGCAAGTACTTGTGAATTTCATTGATGACCACACAAGGAAGGTGTGGGTCTATTTCATGAAACACAAAGGTGAAGTGTTTCAACATTTTTTGAATTTCAAAGCAATGATGGAGGGTGTGAACATCAAGTGCCTAAGGTCTGATGGAGGGGGAGAGTATTTTTCAAATGAATTCAGTGAGTACTTGAATGAGCATGGAATTCAAAGGAAATATTCATGTAGTTATTCCCCACAGCAGAATGGAGTTGTTGAAAGGAAAAACATGCACATTGCAAAAATAGCACGTGCCATGTTGAATGAAAAGAATTTGCCAAATTACTTTTGGGTTGAAGCGGTAGTAACTATAGTCTACATCATGAATCGAACACCCATAGCAATAGTTCATGGCATGACACATGAAGAAAAATTCACAGGAAAAAAACCAGATGTCTCACACTTTAGAGTGTTTGGTTGCATTGCATATGTGCATGTTCTTGAGGAAAAGAGATCAAAACTAGACCCAAAAGCTGAAAAATGTATCTTCATTGGATATTTCTCAGAACAAAAAGGATATAAATGTTTCAATCCTTCCACTCGGAAGTTGCAAGTGAGTAAAGATGTTGTGTTTGATGAAATGGTTAGTTGGTATTCACCACTGAAGGTAGCAGAAGATGGAGAGGCTGAAAATGGTGATGTTTCATCAAATGTGGAACAAGAATCACAATTAATCAATGGACCACAAGAGTCTTCAATTAATGGGTCTAATAACATTCCATGGAAAGGAAGATTAATATTTTCAAACATTGTACATGGTAGTTTTCAAACATCATTTAAAATTTTTTATGTAGATGATGAGGCAAGTGATTCAAAGAAGAGTGTGGGTGAAGAATCAAAAATCCTTTTAGTTACTACTCTTGGAGCTCGGATGGCCAAGAAAGTTTTGAAAACACTTGACAACAACAGTGGAATACGAAGATCCACACAAGTCAAGTACCATGTACAAAGACTCACATATGATGGCTTTGTAGTTCATCATTACGCATACATGGTGAAAATTATACATGAGGTTGAACCCACTTGTTTTGAACAAGCAGTTGGAAACCCTAAGTGGGACAATGCCATGGATGAAAAGATGGTGACTTTGGATGCTAATGTTACTTGGGAATTGGTAGCTTTACCAAAGGACAAGAAAACAATTGGGTGCAAATGGGTGTAAAAAGTCAAACACAATGCAGATGGATCTGTGAGTAGATACAAAACAAGATTGGTTGCCAAAGGTTATGCCCAAACTTATGGCATAGACTATGAGGAGACCTATAGTCTAGTTGCCAAAATGACAATTGTAAGAGCAATCATTGCTATGGCAACAACAAAAGGATGGTCTTTACATCAAATGGATGTAAATAATGTTTTTCTTCATGGAGATTTACATGAAGAAGTGTACATGGAACAACCACCAGGTTATGTGAACCAAACACATCCTAATTTGGTTTGTAGGTTGAAGAAAGCTTTGTACGGCTTGAAGCAAACACCTAAAATTTGGTCAGACAAGATGGGTCAATATCTTGTCACAAGTGGATTTCAAACATCCAATGTAGATTTTTCATTATATGTGAAAAAGACAGATCATGGAATTGTAATCACAGTCATCTATGTTGATGACTTGATTATCACAAGGAGATAGTGATGCATACATCTTTGATTTGAAGAAGCTTTTGAAGCAAAAATTTGAGATGAAGGATTTGGGAGAGTTGCGTTACTTCCTCAACATTGAGGTAATCCAGTCCCCTAAAGGGATATGGTTACTATAAAGGCAATATGCCTTGAACAAATTGACTAAATATGGGATGACGGGTTGCAAACCCATTTCAATTCCATTGGAGCAAAATGCGAAATTAAGTGCAAATGAAGGAAACCTTGTGGAAAATACCACTATGTACAGATGCATAATGGGGAGTTTGATTCACATGACCATCACAAGGCCATATTTGAATCATGCAGTTGGAGTGGTGAATCAATTCATGCAAACACCACGAAAGCCACATTTGGATACAGTGAGGCGCATACTGAGGTACATAAAACATACATTACAGCGTGGAATTTTTTATGAAGCCAAGAGCTAGTTACAAGTACATGGATACACGGATGCTAATTGGGCTGGCAATGTTTCAAATAGAAGATCGACTAGTGGTTTCATGTTTTCTTTTGGAAATGGTGCTGTTAGTTAGAGCAGTAAGAAACAACCAATAGTTGCTCTATTAAGCATAGAGGCAGAATACAGAGGTGTAGCAATTGCTGCATGTGAAGTAGTTTGGTTACAAAAATTACTATCAGATTTGGGACAATTAATGGATGTTCATGTTGTCATTTATTGTGATAACATCAGTAGCATATTACTTGCTAATAATTCGGTCTATCATGCTAGGACAAAACACATTGAGGTGCACTACCACTTTATTAGAAAAAAAGTTCTAGCAAAAGAAATTGACCTTATTCATGTCAGTATTGAAGATCAAGTTGCTGATATTTTCACAAAGGCTTTGGGTACAGACAAGATAAAGAAGTTTAAAAAAATGCTTGGTGTATTAGAAGTGGATTTGAGCTTGAGGGGGAGTGTTAAGAATTCAAGCTTAATTAGTTAGGTTTCATTTGTTATTGGAGTAGGAAAATAATTAGGTTACTTTCACAAGGTTGAGTTACTTTCTTTACTTATATTAGTTTGGTTATTTGAGGTTTGGTCTTTTAGTTAAATACCTTGGTGTTGTTGGTTTGGTTCTTTTTTCTTCATTACACAAGTTTGTGTATTTCATGTGACAAGAACCTCGAGGAGTTCTTGATGTTATGTTTCGTGTTGTGAACATCATGTTGTAATTTCCTTTCAATAAAGATTTATGTTTGCACTTGAGTAGATCTCTTATTTGTTAACAAAAAAATATGAGAAACAAAACACAAATGTGTTAAAATAGTACATTTTTTTTACAAGAGCATAACACTATTGTGTTTTTTACCAACGATGGCAACATGCACAATTATGCAGAACCAAAACCATTTTCCTTAGCCAAATAAGCATACATTGGATTTTCTTCATCTAATTTTACTATGCAAGATCACATATCGAACATTATTGGAGATGCTCTTAGATCACACAAAATAAACAAAAAATTGGTGCATTAAAAAAAAAATTCTTTTTTTACACCCACATGTCCTATTTTTATCTAAACCTTTGGAATGCACTATTCTAATTTTAAAAAATAATTTGATTGTTTGTATTAATGTAATTTTTTCTATGAAAAAAAACTAAGATTTTAACATCAATTCCACAAAATTTGGTGATTTATTGAACTAAAAATTTATGCCATCATATAAAACATAATATATTTTATTTATGGTTAAAGTATGGAACAATTTGAACAAATATTGTTAGTCCTATTGAATCCTTTTTGATAGTTTTCCGTAGTGGGATATAATTCTTAAGCCATCATTCAAAGTACAAAAAATCACCACCATTTTAATCAAAAAGTATGTGGATATTTAATGAAAAAAGAAAATCGACCAAATAAAATTATTTTGTAAATTCAATGGTCATTCAAAATAATGTAGAGTGATTTTAAGGTGGAACATTCCTTTTGTGTACCCTAACCCTGAATGGACATAGATCCAAATATTTAATCATTAACCAATGATCTATGATGAGAGATTCTACTTTAACATAACCTATCTATTAAATATATTAAATATTATAATTAAATAATACCCTAGATTAGCTATTATTAAATTTTAATTATGTTAGGCTAGGTTATGGTAGCTTAGCCTATAATTTAAAAAAACAGTTAATAATATTAAATATTAATACTAATATTAATAATTAACATAATTATATAATATTTTTGTAGCCATAGCTAATTATAAGCTAGGTTAATTAATTATATTACTATTTATAATTAGTGTATAATACCTTAAATTAACTAATATTAATTTAAATTATATTAAGCTTTGGTGATAATAATAATAATAATAATTATAAAATAGTTGCAAAGAAGTTACTAATGAGTGTCTCATTTATTCTAGTTGTATTGTAATTGTCATATGTGACTTTTGTGCAACTTGTTAAGCAAGTCAAACATTGTTAACTAAAAGTATATATACAATGAATACATTCATTCATATAAAGGTCCATCTTTGGATATAATTACATTAAAAACATTCTATTATATTTGGAATACACATTATAACCATGAGTATTCCTTTTAAAAAAAGAATTTTACCTCAATTTTACACATGTATTCTTTAAAAGTGGGTAAGAAATTATGCCTACTTATGTTATGTCCACACATGGAGATATTAATGTCAATAGTGGTGTTGAATATTATGTTTGTTCACACATAGATAAGTTTTATAATTAAGTAACCTAATTGTTATGTCTATGTGGTGGACTGTCACCACCCTTATCACAAATAGTAACCCCATGAAACCCTATTACCACATTTGAAAATTTGTTGGACTATTGCATTTTGTAGCCCACAAACCTCCTTGCTCATGTCATCATTTTAGTTTCATAACAACATTTGTCATAGAAAAGTAGTGCAAGTTTAAACATGAGCTATAATAGTTGCCATGTTAAATTTTTTGGCTTCCCACTCCAATCCCTCCATGAAAGAAACCACACATTGAGTGAAACTATCCATATGATACATAATTTCAGTAACTTCCATGTTAATTCTCAAAAACATTCAACTTGTGGCAAACAACTTCATGAAACTTCTTATGCCATCCAATTGTTAGCAAATTGGTGTATAATAAGATCCCTTACAAACAATTAGTGTTTAAATGTGAGGCTATGACCACCAACATTTATGATTCCTTGTAATTACATAGATTATGCAAGTTTTGTACCATGATGAATAGAGCTTAAGCAATGGAAGGTATGATGTCTTTTGGTTCTTTTGTTCTGGAATTAATTGGTACATACATATCCAACTTTCAATAAGATTGTGCAACACATCCTTTTCAATGGAACACATCAATGTAAGTTGTTGCATTTCAAAAATATCTTTTGATTTAAAAAGTAATCATATCTTTTTCTTTTTCTTTTTGAATTAAGACATTCTTATCTTGAACACTTGAATGCCTACTTACAAAAGGAATGTCTACAACAACAAGTTAATATCATTAAACATTGAGTTATAAACTAAAATTTGTTAGCATTGGATTTTTTTTGTCTTTGCTCTAATCCAAACTATGACATGATGTGTCAAAACACAAACATTAGCTTTGATAACTTCAAGTTTATTAAGTTCTATCTCCTTTTGATAATGCTACAAGCAATCTACAAAGCTTTCTATGTTCAATTTGTTTTGATATGCCTTCCTTATTGACCATGAAATTTTGTTTGTCACACTTTTGTCACCCTATGAATGATGAAACAATAACTAAGCACACTCAAAGTAGAATTAAGAATGGTGATAAGAGGTGAAGGTTGGTAAGTATGTTGAAATAAAAAAGTAGACATAAATATGAATGGTGGCAAAAACATTGATGATAGCTAACCAAAAGTAGCAACTAGCAAAAAGGGCCCTAATTTTTTATGATACTATACATATTTTTGGCTATTTGTTTTGATAGCCTACCCCTATATATGAAACGGCCTTGTGTAGGTGTAGGTTTTGTCCCACTTGTAAGGAGTGGGGATATGAACCCACCCTTTTGTATGCCTCATGATCTTAAGTATGTTCAAGTTAGTGATAGCCCCATGCTTTACAAACGGTAAAGCCAACAGATGAGGGGCATTCCCAAAATCTGAAGCTGGACTTGGCCATGGTCTTGTCCTTATGCCCAGCATTTTGGGAATGCCCCCACCCTAGGGTTTTACCTGGCACTAAAGTGCCCTTTAATATAATATGGAAGATATTTGATACGTACTTGCAGTGCAGTCAGTGGCCAGAACAAATCAGCACCCACCAGTGCATGTGAAGTTCCTGTGTTTTTTGTTTCAATTTTGTGAAGTAGCTAGACTGCTGGTCATTGACAAGAAGATTTAGACCAAATTTGGTTATAGACCAGATGTGAAAGTTTTTAAAGAAAAACTTAGAATCCCTTTATATTTTGGCTACCTCTTGCAACCTCTTGTTGCAAAATCTGGCGATTACTTTATTTCCCACCAGAATCTGGCGAATGAGGGGCCATTTTTTTCACAAAAATCCATTTCTAGCTGTCAAAATCATAATTTTCAAGTCGAAAAAAATTGAAAAAAATTCGCCAATAATATAAACACTCGTTCATTGTGAACAGTGTATTTCTTTTTAGATTTGTGAAGTAGGTAGGTTGTCGATCCTGCACAAGAGAACTTTTAGCCATATTTGGCTAGAGGGGCGAGGAGGTGGGGGTGGGGGTGGGGGAGTAAAAAAAATAAAGATTCCTCCTTTAACTTGACGACCTTAGAATTTTTTCCCTCACATGTGGGGACTTGGGCTCGTTTGTTTATTAAAAAAAAAACCCCTTTGTACATTTTGCACCTTCCTTTTTTTCCTCGCCAGGTTGTGGAAATTCGCCAAAAAAGAGAAAAAAGAAAAAAACACTGTAATGGCAACAGAGTTTGTTGCCATTTTCTCTTTCTCGCAGAGTGCGAAGAAACGATCTCTTCAGTCCTCTCGTAAGCGCCATCTCGACTGCCTGACTGACACACAGACACAGAGAGAGTGAAGGAGTTTGGTTTTGCTTCAGGATTGTACATTGCAAGCTGTCTGTCGTTTCCAAAGTTCACACACCCACATGCCGAGAGAGAGAAGCTGATCATGATAGTTTTGTGCGTGTCTCTTGTATTCTGAAGCAGCAGCAGAGGGATGATTGGTAATTGGGATTTTCTATAAACCGAGTCCTCACTCACTCTGAAGTGTGTTTCTGGGAATAGATAGATCGTGAAGCTGTTGTGGCATCACATTTTATTGCATGGGTCCTATTTTGTACTGGTGACTGACAGACTGACTTCACTGTTGGACATAGAGAAACTGAGCCGAGAGAATCCGGGCTTCGAAAAGCTCATGATCACGTATTTCCAGTTTGATTTTGTGTTGTGGGTTTTGTCTGTTTGACTACCTAGTGGGTGTCATTTCATCGTGTGTGCATGTTGAGAGGGGGATTGAATGTTTGAATAAAAATGGCAAGCTTCTCATTGCTTTCTCAAGCTACCTGGCGCGCCGGCGATTTATCGTGTCTCACGACCCTTCAATGTTCGATAGCAGCCAAGAAGAAGCACCAGGGAGCGGCTCTTGAAGAGTGGCACACAGTTTTTTTCTCTGATCAGGCAGCTGCTTCATTTCGGGGCCCAGCTTATCTGTTTCCACTCCGTTCTCAAAGGGCAGCACCCACTGTGCGGTTTAGTGGATGTTGTCCATTGCTGGCTTCGACGACGAGCTTGCACTCACAAACCACGGAGGAGCTAGAGGAGCAGAAGACGACTCAGCTGGTTTCGGAGCCAGTACCCACTGTCCTCACCATCACAATTCCTGAAGAGTCCTTCGGTAGCTGTTTCGAAGCTGACTACGGATCCGAAGCGGCTACATGGCCAGAAGACCTTGGGACCACGCGAGATTATCACAAGATGGAGGAGTTCGTGACTTCGGCTCACGCGTTAGTGCGAAGATGGCTCATGCCTGATATCGTTGCCAGGCTCGAGCGCTTCATACACGATCCTTCGCAGCCGCCAGTTCTTGTCATCAGAGGGCTTCCGGTGGATACGGATCTTCCGGCGACTGGGTGGGACGGATCATCGAAGCTGGGCAAGTACGTCTCGGAGACTTGGCTGGTAGGGATCTCGAGGATTATCGGCCAGCCATTCCTTCACGACGCGGTGCGATCGGATCGACCCGGCATGTCGCTTCTTGTTCGAGATCTTTACACTCCTGCTAGTACACCCGAGAAAGTGGAGCAGGTGAGTACAATATCTTCAGAACCCGGAAAATTGATTTGTGCTTCAATCTTTTGGTGTACCCAGTTTCGCAATCCAGTGGCAGCAGATCTTGAAAACCCTAACCCTAAAAGGCCCCAGGGGTGATGGCTCACTGGTATAGCTCCTTCTGGGAACCTGATACCACAAATAGGTCCTGGGTTCAAAGTTTTAAACCCAGTGGCGTGCAGGTGAAACTCCTGCCTGCCCTCTGCTAATTAGCTTGACTCGGGGGTGCCAATGGCTTGTCGGATCGGGTCCGCTGTTGTGCTTCAAAAAGAAAAAAAGAAAACCCTAACCCTAATTTCAAACTCAGAAAAAAAACTTAAGAAAACAGGGGGAACCTGAGAAAGTGGAACAGGTGAGTACAACTTGAACTTCAATCTTTTGATACCCAGTTTCGTAATCCGTTGTCAGATCTCGAAAACCCTAACCCTAATTTCGAACTGAGAAAAAAACTTAAGAAAACAGGGGGAGTCCCAGAAACTGGAGCAGATGAATACCACTTCAGAAGCGAGAAATCGATTTACGCTTCAATCTTTTGGTACCCAGTTTCGTAATCTATTGGCAGATCTCGAAAACCCTAACCCTAATTTCAAACTGAGAAAAAAACTTAAGAAAACAGGGGGAGTCCCAGAAAGTGGACCAGGTGAATACCACTTCAGAAGTGAGAAATCGATTTAGGCTTCAATATTTTGGTACCCAGTTTCATAATCCATTGGCAGGTCTCAAAAACCTTAACCCTAACTTCAAAGTGAGGAAAACCTCAAGAAAACAGGGGAGCCCAGGAAAGTGGAGCAGGTGAGTACAACTTCAGAGGCAACAAATCGATTTGTGCTTTAATATTTTGGTACCCAGTTTCATAATCCATTGGCAGATCTCAAAAATCCTAACCCTAATTTCAAAGTGAGAAAAAATTAAAGGGGTAGCCCAGGAAAGTGGAGCAGGTGAGTACAACTTCAGAAGCGAGAAATTGATTTATGCTTCAATCTTTTGGTACCCAGTTTCATAATCCATTGTGAGATCTCGAAAACCCTAACCCTAATTTCAAAGTTAGAAAAACCCTAAGAAAAGGGGGGGGGGGGACATGAGTTGCCTTGTTTTCAGACTCAATTTCCAGGCTTTTTTCCCAACTTCAGACGTGTTTTAGGGCCACACTCTTGAAATGCTAAGTTTTTGCCAAAGATCCAAAACTTCAGGGACAAAAGCCAGGGCTTCTTCATTATGACTTAGCACTGTGGGAATTGCTTGGAGCAACAACCCCCAAGCGTCAGACTCTGGAAGGAACTACTCTTTTCAAATGCCCAATTCTTCAAGTATAGGAGAAGGGTCTAGCTTTAGACCCTTCTGGATTTTGGCCCCTCCATTTGGCCTTGTGAGTGGAGCCTCAATTCCACAGAAGGTTCTTAAGCTAGACCCTTCATGTGTAAAGAAAGGCCCAATTTTTTGGTTTTTTCTTCAAGGAGTAACTTCTGAAATAGGGAAGGCCCAGTTGACACGATGGTGGGGACCTTCCAGATTTCAAAAGACCTGGATTTCAGAAGTTCACGTGGCATCTTTGGCCAGGTGATTCTCCCCAAAATACACTAGAAAAAATCAGGCAGTTCTTTACAATTGCAGAAGAACCTAAAATCATCATGTGTGCAAAAATTGCTCAAGCTCTTAAGAGAAGGTCCAGTGGCAGCAGTAAAATGGCCCTTAAAATACTTTGGATGAAGTACACCCCTTCAAATAAGGTGAAAATGGGTTTAGAGTTTGGACCTGTAAATATGAACAGGATACAGTGGTCTCCACAAGCCCTAGTGAAAAGAACATTGATGGCTTTGGATTGGCTTGCTGTAACAATTGGCCCAGGTGGTGTCTCTGCTTATACTGTCCAATTTTTGATGTTTGTGGGTCATGGGGCTGGGGAGACAATTAACACTCTATGTTGGATATGATAAATATTGGTAGAGGCCCAAAATAGGGGGTGTGGGTGGACCTGCTATAACAGTCATGCAGAGCTTCAAGAAAACCTTAAAAATTTGAAGCTATGAAAAGTCAGATACTGTGATCTGAGTTTCTCCAGACTAGCATGATGAAGATTAGTGGAGAAATTGAAGTTTGTTGGTGAGCTTCAGGCCGTGAATTCATGCACTAAGTTATAGCCAGCTTCTCTTAGTATGAAAGATGTTCATTTGATTATGAAGGTAGATGTCTCTTTTGATTGCAAAACCTGAACTTCACTGTTAAATGTCAAAAGCTGCTAATTGCATGAGTCCAAATTTCAGGAGTGGTGATAGCTCACAATTGCTTGAATTTTCTGTCTTTTACAGGCAGGTTCTGAAGGCAGCTCCAAATTTCTTGACTTCCATGTGGATTATTTCCAGGTCAGGCCAGATAGCTTCCCCAGTGTGCTTGCATTTATAGGTCTAAGAGGGGATGATGCAGCCAAAACTGGGCAAATCATGGTGTGTGATTTTCACAAGCTTTACACAGTGATTGACCCATCTCACATAAAAATCCTCAGGGAAGAAAAGATTACTTGGGAACATGCTGGATCGGTATTCTCAAAGTATGTGATTGAAGGCCCAGAGGATAGTCCCATTTTCAATCTATTTGAAGAGAGTTTATTTGGTTCTGATAGTTTTGACAAATTTGTCAGCGGAAGCCTTGAGGCTATTACAGCTTATAAGCAAGTGAAGGAGATTGCAAAGCAGGTTGGGAGTGAAGTTGAGGGAGTGTGGTTGGCTGGTGGTGATGTTTGTTTGATAAATCAACGAAAGGCAGCATTCAGTCACACTGCCTATACAGCCAACAATGATGCAAATGACCAATGGATCCAACATACCTACATCAATGAGGGCACTTTCTGGCTTCCAAGGGGACTTGTTCCATATCCCATACGGAGCCTTCCTATGGTTTTGCAGTGATTTGGGGTGGTGGTGGTGGTGGTTTGAAACCACTAAGATCACAATGAATCTGGATTTTTTACATGAACATGCTTGTCATCATCTGAAGGCCAAAATTTGAAGGGGCCAGGTCTCCAGATTTGTACAATGTGATGTCATACAAAGTTGCAGTTGCTACTGCTTCTATGCCACATCTCTGGTGACTAACTGATAGAGACTGTATGCAGAGACTCCATGGAGCATGATACTATTGAAGAGGGTATGGATAGTTTCACCTGCAAAGATTCTATCTTCTGGAGTTGCTAACTTTTGTCCAAACAATGCCAAGATTGTGGGGGGAATGCAAAGATTTTGTAGCGGTGTTTACAGAAACTGTTCTTTTCATTGCATTAACTTGTATTACAAAACGTTTTCTTCTATCCATACTTTATGGTTTTGAGTGCCGTATGGCAGGACTTGCTCAATCTAAACTTATGCTGCGAAGAGAATATCTTATCTGTAGTCAATCATACCATCATGATTGTAACATAGAAAGAGCTGATTAACCAATGGTTTTCTATATATATATGCCCTCGTATCTTGGCAGCTATGACACTAATTATGTTATTTGTAAAAGTGTTGACTTTTTTTTTAAATATTATTTTCAAAGAACAAAATTTTGTGAAGGAAAAATGTAGAATCTTGTATAATAATATGTTTTTTGACAATGAATTTTCAAAATAATTAATTATGAGACAGATGTGTTGAAGCTGCCCCTGTATTATGGAATTTTCAGGACCTGCCACCAACAATCAGCAGTTTTTGAAACATTTACTTATTCTAAAAAAAGGGTTTGAATCCATGTTGTGCATGTACATATATGGTTTAGGACTTATACTTCATGTTAAGTGTAAATGTCACATTGAGGTTCATTTACACTTTGTGTAAGTGTAAATGAAGAATATGAGACATGTAAGTAAACAAATAGACTTATATGGTTTTATGCAATTCTGTAAAACAAGATAAAAAAATTGTCACTTTAATTGTTTGGGGGGGGGGGTGTTGTGGGGGGTTGTGAATAGCAAAATTTTAGAACGTTTTTGATGACGGGCCAATAAAATTTGCAAGCCAATTTTTTTTAAAACAACAACTTTAAAAACATTTATGCTTTTGGGATGCACCACAACCAATTAAACTAAATAATATCGATCTCAATAAGTACCCAAGCTCTTATAAAGCCAAAGCCAAAATTAATGATCAACAAAGTTAAAAATAAAAATTCTACTCAAGCAATGAGGCGGGGCAAGATGCACTCAAGAATGCACATATAAGATAATCATTAAATAACACCATAATTTGTCCCATATCGTTTGTCCAAAAGTTTGCTTTTGCATTGTATATAGATGACCAAAGGGAAGAACTACCATAGTCCTATATTGAAATAAATGCTTTTACTTTGGGTTATTTACAAATATTGTATTTTTTTGTGAAGGGCCAATCAAAATGGCCGTTTATGAAAAAAGGATAAATTTTGGGATGCACCAACAAATAATTAATATGGATTGCAAGTAGGACGTATAATCATTAAGGGCATATAATATATATACACACATCTCAAAACATTTACATGACATGACATCTCGTAAGTGTATTTGGCAAACATTCACACTATTCTCATGTACGATAAAAAAACATTTATACACAATAACAATATAAGTGAAAATGATTTACACTTACATGGGTTTACACGCTATATATACAATTGTTACACAAACAACATTGGTTTGAACTTTGGTGGCTCCAATTTGAATATGCTATAATTTTGATAATAAAAATTAGTTTTATAAGGTGCTCATCAAGATTTGTATTTGTAATGGGAATCTAGTGGCAAGGACAAATATCATTTAGTTGTCCCAAGTTGAAAGTTTGATTTTTTAAACTTTTTGCAAAGACAATTTCTTTTTTTTCCCTTTTAGCTTACATTTTTGGGGATTCTTTAACATTGAACTTTGTATTTATGCTATATGTTAAAGAAGATAGTTTGTTTTGTTTGTCACATTAGATCTCTCAAATAACATTGCCCACTACTCTGCTCTTGGTATTGTTAATAAGCCCTTGATGAATAGGGGTGTGCATTGAAGTGGTTTGGTAGTTTTTGGATCAATGATGCAAGGGTTGTTGAATATTGAAAAATTTTGTCAAAGAAAATTTAACAAAATATTTGAAGGAAACTAGGGTGAGCTTTTGGTACAATTGGAAAGCCCTTGATTTGTGGGATTTTTTGAAAAAGATTTTCTAAGTTTTAGATTTAAGATAGGGTTGATATCAAATTATGAGTAATTTTTGTCATGTGAAATTAATTAAAATTTTAGTATCATTTTTTCATTGTTGAATTGTATTGTTAAGGTCATGTTCACACTTGGGCTAGGGGCACATGTTACACTAATACTTTTAAAAATATCAATCATTTGAAATTTGATATCTATTTTAATATTAGTTGAAATTAAAGCAAAATAAAAATAGGCTCATTCCTAATAGATGCACAACATGTGAACACTATGCATTCTTATGATTTTCATTTCCTATAAGCTTTTTTAAAAAGTTCCTTTCTAGCCCTATATAATTGCTATAAACATCATGAAAGGTTAATTGCATAACTACACAAAAAGAGGTTGACATAGGAAATGCATGTATTTAGATTATGTCAATCCATAGCCAAGTTTATACATCCACGGATGAATGTTAAATTATATTTTTTGAAATTCTTAAAATGTCAAGTTTTTTCAAATCCATCTCAAATTTACACATATAAACAAACTTCTTGGACCAATGTTGTTTGTTACATCTTAGAAATGTGAGCTTTGTGGTCAATGGAATGCAAAGTTTTAATTATTGAAATTTGTAATTATCTCAATTAGATGTTCTCTCTTGGATAACCAATAGCCCTCAAAGCTTCAATGCCGAATCAAATGAAAGTATGATGCTTAGATTGTTGTAACAAAGGTGAATACTTTTCACATTTTACAAAATTGAAGAACATGCAAAAACATGAATGAAAAACCTACACAACTAGAGACCAACAACATGTACACAACACATGTGATATGGAACAACATTATTCCCATTGTCTATAGTTTGTGGGTTTGTCTTGTACAAAATCAAATAATGAAGCTTTTGCAATATTCAAACTCTTGCATCACCTACATCTTATATACAATTGCAATGTCAACACTATGAAAAAATGAAAGGAATTGTACGTTGGATTGTTGTCCATGTTTTAGAAGAACTAGAGAAATGCTCAAAAGGAATTAGTGGTTGTTAACCCAAATTTTCACTTTATGTACATAATAACCAATTGTTACCAACTCATACCTAATGAAGCAATACTATTGTGTGATCAATTTAGTTATTATTGGAATAGGCCTTTTAGTGAACCACTCTATTAAAGTAATCAATACCCGGTCTGTTAGGATAATTAGTTGTTGACCAAATAGATTAGAATTCAAACTGTGACTCATAGTTGTTGAAGTTCAATTTTGAAATCTTTGACAACTGTACCAATTCGTAACTATTTGATTTTGAATAGCACTATGATAAGGGTATAAATAGGAGGATTTGACAAATAAAAACAATTCAATTCAATCTATTTTATTTTATTTTGTGATTTTTTCTTTGTAATCTGATCTTTGAATCTAATTATGGATTTTTGCCTTGTAAATAAACATTCTCATTTTTTAATTCTACCTTTGTTTTTGTTTCTTGGATTTAAGATCTGAAATAGAATAAACTAGTTGATGTTTGTAAACAAATTAAAATTTACAAAGTAAAAACCTTATTATGTTTCATTTGAAGGAATAGAAATCACCCTTAACATTTGGTGACCATTTAGTGGACCAAAATCATAAACAATCACATTTATAATCTTTGGTTTTAGTAAAAATTGTTTTATTTTTAAATTTCAATTTAAATTTGCACTGGTTTTAGTAGTTTTCTAAGATTGTTGTGTGATTTCATCATTTAAAAATTTTCTTACGATGTTAGTTTGAAGAAATCTTGAAATCTCCATGTTTGGTTTTTTGATTTTTTAGAAAAACCTGTTGGTCAAAGGAAATTTGAAAGTTAAAAATAATTTCAAATCAATGAAAGATGCCAAAAAAAGTCACAAGAGGCCTTAAAAGGCAACTAAAATTAGAGCACCACAACAACTTGTCCCCAAGGTGGTTTAGTTATAAGAACAACCATGTTTTCAAGTCAAAGGAATTCAATCGATTGATGTTCCTAACATTGAGCCTCAATAGCCGGTTACAACAGACATACCTTTTCATTAGATGCCATCATAGCAAGAGGAAGGATGGGAACCATGAGTACCTTCAATTGGTCATTTTTTTGGCACCCTAGCATTCGTCCCAACAATGGAGGCTGAACTCACAACTAGGTGGACAACATATTGCATTTGTTCAAAATGTTGATGAAGTATTCACTGTACGACAAAGGTGGCAATTTGCAATACTTGACTATTATATCCCCAAAGCTATTGTACCTTTTCAATCAACACCAATTACTAAGTACTACACATCTAAACCAATTTTTACTTTGAATCCAATTGCAAAGCCGATTTAGAATTGGAATGTAATCAATTTAAAAACTGATTGGAACATTTACGCCACTTGGAGCAAAGACCTTCACACCAATCTAGTTCTCAACCACATGTAAAATTGATGGAAGTAGTCGTAGTACCTGTTGTTGTCCGACAAGCACAACCACTTAACCAAAGTGTTTCACCAAGTGTACTTGTCACAAGAATTGTTGAACAACCACTTATTTAGCAAAATATATTGGTTACAAATGCACAACCCATTGTTGAGATTGCATTAACACGTGCATATTGTCAACAAGTTGGACATGAATTTAAGAATTGTCCCTTTGTGGATGATAAACTTAAGCGATTAATGAAAAAAAAAACTCATAACTTTTCTATAGCCTGCTGTACCAAACACACTAGTGACACATGTTGGTGTACATGTGCAACAACTTAGACCACAATTGGGTTTGGTTACTGACTTAACACCAGTTAGTCAACAACTAGGTTGGCAACAACATGTTACACCATTGATAACATGACAACCTAAAGTTGTACCCTATCCACCATATCCAATGTGGTATAACATAATACAATCTCTTGTACCCATGGATCCTAATATGTATCCAATGTACTATTCTAGGATCAAAGGACTTGATCCATTGATTTCTAGGAGGGAGAGACATGCAACCAGGATTAATCACCCAGATGTGGTGCCACTTATTGAGTAGCTAGAATAGACTTAATATCATGTAAGAGTTCCAACTTTTAGACTAGGATGACCAAATCTAATTCCCAAAAAAAATACTTATTCAACAAGCAGGGGTAACATCTTTACATGTTAACATATCTGTCGCAACAGGAGTACTTGTCTATGGTGATGGTATGTCACCTTAGTAGCTAAAAAGGGTTAATTCCCATCCACAACTAGGTGGAGAACTTTTTGGAGGTTCACCTAATGGAAGATCCCTTGGAAGAAGATCACATGATCAAAACCCAGTTGGAGTATCACCTCTTAATCCACATGTTGGACTTTATGGATGGTTGGCACCTAATCCAAGGATATTCATGCCACCATGGTACCCATTGATAGTAATTTGATCTAAACCAACCAATAAACTACCATACCGAAAACTTCAATATCTAACATATGTGAAGGATACTGATCTCGATTTTCACATTAGAATTTTCAAGAAGGCAATTAGAGCCAACTTATAGACCATGGAAGTTAATATCATTAATTTTTTTGGTTTCACTTTACGAGAACAAATTAGAATGAGGCAAAGTTTTTGTACAAGATCATCCCAATTGCACATTTGAAGAGTTGGAATGAACATTTTGCAAATGTTTCTGAACAATGAAGAATGATGAAAAAGTTTATATGCAATTGAAAAACCTATAACAATAAGTCGGCGAATGGGTCGAAGTTTATTACAAACATTTGATAGTTAAAGCTACTGATGTTTTCCTTAACATGATATTTAGAACAAGTTTGCAACCATACTTCAAATCAATAACAACATGTATGACAAGGGGTACCTTTATCAAACATAAGGAAGTTGCAATAATTTATGAAGAAAGTGGATTGGATATAGCAAACTACAATGTTTTGTTAACCCAACCAGAGTCCAAACAAATTGCATAATTAATAGTCAATGACACTACAACTAAACAACAACTAACCTATTCAAATTGTGGAAAAACAAGTCATGCCAAAGAAACTTGTCATAATAGGAAAAAAGAAGAACATGTAGTACATGTACCCACCAAAGTTGTTGAACCAATAGTTGAAATAATTGCACAACTTGTTAAACCAGCTAGAATACCTTTAAAATATCCATGTATGATCTGTTTTAGTTCTAAACAACATGCACTAGATTGTCCTAGAAAGACGAAAATTTAAAACAAGTTTTATACTAAGTCAAACACTACTACCACTGTAGTTCCAAAAGCTTTTAAGCCTGATAATGTTATAGTTAATGTAGTTGCCATTGTCACCACACATAGTTAAGTGCCAGAGCAACAATTGCTTAGAGAACATGAACCAGTGAAGGTAAAAACAACAATTGATTAGCAAACATAAAAACACGTGTGATTCCTTTGTCCATAATATTAACGAATTACAAGGAGGTGATTCAACATCAAAAGCACCTATCAATTTAAATGGATTACTTCATTTAAATTGGGTTGTTTATTAAAACCTGTAAATCAACCGATTATCGACAAGCATCCTATTCATTTGACTACACAAACAACAATACCAGAGAAGATTTTGGAGGACATTTTGAGAGACATTAGCATTCAAGTTTTGGAAACCAAATATGTGATCAACTTGGGGCAATTCGTGAGGATTGCGCTAAACATTAAGTGGTGCATTTCAAACCGGTTAAGCTTGTTCAATCGATGCAACCTGAACTTGTTCATCTTAAACCTACATGTGTAATAGTTGCCATTGATCATCAGAGGGTGGTTATACAAGTACAAGTTGGAAAGAACTTCATCAATGTTGTGCTTATTAATGGAGGTTTTTAAGTCAATATCATTACTGAGAACTTGATAATATAATTAGGTTTATCAAAGCCCAATTTGGCACTTTATAATCTTCGGATGGTAAATCAAACCATAGCCAAACCACTTGGTCATATTAGGATTTTGAAAATATTTGTTCATGGTATTCCCTATAAAATCACATTTACTGTTATCAATAGTAATGTTCTAGATTATAATTACTCAATGTTGTTAGGACGTCCGTGGTTGAGAGATGTAAAAATATCCCACGATTAAGGAACCAACATTGTTACCATACAAAGAACAAATACAATGAAAACCATACTTGTTACCAAAAAACTAAGTGTTGAATCCAAAAGACCAAAAGTCTTAATATGTTATGATTTCCATTCTGAAATATCTAATGAAATGGAAGATATGATGTTTGCTATAAAATTGGACCTATTTTTAATAGGAACCATAGCTAGACCTATCACACAAAATTGGTTTTAAAAATAAACTACACATTAGATTTTTAAAAAATAGAATAGGTCCTAAGACAACCTATTGAACTGGTATGTGTCTTAGCTATTAACTTAATTATACCACCTGATACTACCAAGTAACATTTACTTGTTCAACCTTTTTCCATCCAGAAGTGGGAGAGATGATCATTGATGAGACACCTACTTAGGAGCAAGTCTAAGAACTACCATAACTAGTTGGATAGTTATTGAGGAGGAACAATCGACCAAGGTTAATTTGGGCATTGAAGAAAATGTGCAACAGGTGAAAGTGAATGCTTCACTTGAACCGATTGTTACACAACAATTGATTAAGTTATTAAAGGAATTCAAAGATGTTTTTGCTTGGACATACAAAGACTTGAAGGCTATTCCACCAAAGATTGCTCAACACATGATTGAACTTGATACCACAATACTTGCTCATTGAACAAGGTATGAATTGAATGCTAACTATGCTACCATCGTGACACAAGACATAGACAAGTTACTTACTATTGGTTTCATCAAACCAATTGAATAAACAACCTGGCTATTACCAATAATGGTTTTTCCCAAGAAAAATAGGAAGTTGAAAATTTGTGTTGATTTCAAGAAGCTCAAATGGAACAATAAAGAGGGACCTTTACCCATTGCCTTTCATTAATAGGTCATTAACATAGTTGTTGGGCATGAAGTGTATACCTTTTTAAATGGATTTTCAAGATATCATTAGATGTCAATTGCACTAGAAGATTAACATAGAATTGCATTTGTGACAAATTGAAAGGCTTTTGTGTGGGTTGTGATGCCATTTGGTGTCAAAAATGGACAGTCCACTTATCAAAGGGTAGTAATGAAAACATTTTGTGAGTACATTCATGTATTCATGAAGATATTTCTTAATGATTTTATAATTTTTAGTGACATTTCAACTCACCTTAAGAAGATGGAAAAATATTTTCTTAAGTGTAAAGAGTTTAGTATTAGTTTAAACCCAGACAAATGTGCATTCATGGTGTTTTCAGGGACTATCCTAGGTTTCATAATGTCTAAGAAAGGCACAATCATGGATCCTAAAAAGGTTGAAGCCTTAGTAAACATGCTAGTACTTATAACCTTGTAGGAAATCCAAATGTTTAATGGGATGGCATAGTTTTACAAGTGTTTTGTCAAAAAATTTGCTTCAATTATGTCATTTATCAGCAAGCTGCTCAAAAATGTGAAGTTTTTGAATGGACAGAAGAATGCCAAAATGTTTGGGAAGAGATTAAGGACTCAATATGTATGTATAAGCCCTTATTTTGATTAGTCCAAACTAGGAGCTTCAATTTCATGTTTATACAAATGCATCTTTGTTGGTAGTAAGAACCATACATGTTCAGAATTCAATTCGTAAGTTTGATCAACTAGTTATGGGTCCAACCATGATATTAGGAGCCACATGTGCCCCCTTAGACCATTCTTTTATTCTTAGAATTTTTAAAGAATTTTTTGAATATGTCTTTCAAAAAACATTAAAAATCTTCAAATTTTTAAAAATATTATTAAGGTGTATATTAAATATCCCAAAATATGTGTTGTTGAAGTGAAATTTAATCTCGATAAAATTATTTCACATTATTATAACAACATATTTGCATTACAATATGCACATGTTCACAATTTCTGCCTTGATTCTAATCACACTTGACTTTGCAGTTCATTAAAACACTATATTCATGGTTATTTAATTTAACTAAAATTTGCACTTCAGAATACAATGTTGAAAAATCCAAAGACAAAATTATAATTTAGTACATTACATTTTTGATATTCTAGAATATTCACACAATAATATGGACATGGAAATCGTTACATAAGTCTATATTTTTCAGTTTTACTAAAATTAAATCAAAATCATAGCAAAATTCCATGTTTTATTGAAAATGAAAGCAAAACAACAAATAAAATTTGTGGTATATCAAAAATAAAATATGTGGTTTTCTACTACCAAATACTTATAGCTATCCTTACTTCTTCCAAACTGTGTGTTTAAGAAAAAACATTCTCCTTTTCCCCAAATCTTCCATCTTTGGGTAGTCCCAAGTCACATCATCATGATTCAAAACCAACAAGAATTCAAAATTCAAAACTACAATGCTCCATGAGTAGTCCCTGTCCTAAATGCCTTGTTCATCCAAATCATGTAATCATCCTAACCCCTTAACATTACCCCCTTTATACTTTGGATTTCATCTTTGAAATCCTTGGAAAATGACACAAAATGAAATGAATGTATTCTGTAACATTCTATGCATTTATTTCCTCTAAGATAGTTTTTGTAATCTCAACCTATACATCAATTAGTGGTTCTATACCCACTTTTGGCTCTGTAGTTCTGACTTGTATTTCTGTTTCTATAGTTCTAACCTCCCCTTCCACTAACTTAGTCTATGGTTTTGTTTCCATAGGTTGTATCTTAGATACCTTTTCTTTTATTGTTGGAATAATCTCCACTTGTCTTTGTTCATGAATTCTTTATGGTTTTTTCTCTTCTTGACCCCCTCCCCTAAGGTCTTGTGATTTTTCTATGTGTACCTTTGCCTCTTGAGCTATTCCATTGCTAAGGTCCTATGGTTCTTTAATCTACACTTCCTCCTCTTGAGTTGTTCCATTGGGCCGTGCTTTAGTCTCTTCATCTTGGTTTGATACCTTTGTACTTATTGAATTACAATAAAATCTAGAAAATTCTTTTGATAAGCTTCCAACTTGTACCTCAAAATTCTTTCATTAGTTCTATGCTGAGCCAGATTCTTTTCCAACTCCTTTGTAAAATATTCCTCTACAACCTCCCACCATTCCTTGGATTCGGTTTTAAAATCCTTCATCTTGTTTTTTGTCCTCATTAGGGTATAATATTGCAGCATCTATTCATAATCCTCTAGCCTTTTCTTAACACCAATTGGGTCCATACTTTTCCTCTATTCATGTGCATACAAGTGCTACATATTCCTCTAATATTCCTCCTTTTCTTCCAGTAACTTCTCTTTCTCTGCCTTTGTTGTCTTTCTTTTAAGCTCTTCAAATTACAACAGAGATACATTCTTCAGAATCATCAATTCCAAATTTGTTAGAGCATTCTCCTTTTCGTTCTTTTCCTTAGTCAGTGCTTTTGCGTGACTACCCAAAGCCTCCTATTGTTGCTTAAGAATAAATAATGCCTTTGTTCATTTCCTTTATGTGGTTTCCCAAATTTTAGACTTTTGTTTTAAATCTTACATTTCTTCATCTTATGATTTCAACCATGTTGTGCTACCTTTGAGCTCTTCATTTTCATCTTGAAGTTTTTTAATGAGCCCTTTAATATTATGCTCAACCTCTACCTTGTTCTTCCTCAATATTTCCACATTATGTTTATACCCCTTTTGGAATTCATTTTCTTTATCCAATTTTTCTTGTAGTACTACCTTCTCCTTCTCCAATGTGGCTAATCTGTTCTTCAAACTATTCACCTCCACATTCAAATTCCCCATATTCAAACTTATAATTACCATAGTCTGAAATAATTCAGCTACCTTTTGTGCTTGCATTACTTTTGCAGCTACCTCCTCCATAGACTTTGGAGTATTTGTTTGTGTCATAGGATTTTTAGATCCTTCTATAGATGATCCCATCTCCTGCACCAATTTGTTCTCGAGCTCAAATTCAAATGGAGATCCTTCTGTAGATCTTGGTCTACTACCTAGTACTTGTATTTCTAATGGTCTGAATACTACAAAAGAAGGCTGTGTCTCCACTTTTTCTGTCTATAGTCTAGTAGCATGTAGACCTTCTTGTGTCTATTATTGTTGTTGTTGTTATTGCTACAAATGATGTTGTAAATGTTGGAAATGTTGTGGACTTGCAATGGTTTCCATTCAATCTTCATATACGTTTTTCATCAAAGTGTAGATGCTCCTCACCCTTTGGAAACCTTATGTCATGTTCCCTTTTAACTTCCTACCTTTGTTCCTTCAGTTGTTTTTCCTACGGACACGTCATCTGTGGTACCTCCTGCCTTTGTTCCCTTAGCTGTCTTTCATGTGGAGATGTCATATGTGGTACCTTTGTAGTCTATCTAGTTGCCTGTACCACTATTGGCATTGCCCGTACCATTGTTGGCATTGAAAATGGTTCCATTTTGCCCTTCATCATTTTCTATGCCCTTACATTTGTGCTTTCCTATTCCCTATTCACTCCTAAGCTTGAGGCTCTTCTTTCTTCAACTTTGTTTTTCTTCTTAAGAACACTTTTTGGAGAGTTTGCTACAACTTTCTTTTTGTTTTCTAGTGCTATTTGCATATCCACCTTAGTTATTTTAACCTTGGTTGGTGGTTTTTGTGGATTTTCCTTTTAATGCACAAATAAATACTGAAAGATTTTTTCCAATACCAAGGTAAATTGACAAGTATCTTTCTTATCTCCCTTATTGTCCTTGACATACTTATACCACTGATTTAGTTCACTACACAAACTATTGAATATAATATGTGTCCAATCTACCTTCTACCCTTTTTTTGTTCTCATCAATGTTGTAGCATTCTTGTTGCTAAAATACTATACCTTCTCCCTTTGATAAATGGTAGATGGGTGTGATCACAATCAAATGAGCCAACGGTGGTGAAAGACTCAAAGGATTGTAGTCGTTTTTGTGGTCATTTTCACTTTTTCATAAAAAGGACTTTTGGGATCAAATATTTTACAATATGTTATTTAAATACTTTTTTTTTTCAATACATCACATTTTTAAAATTAACTTTTCATGAATAGCTAAGAATTTTAAAAAAGTGTATCTATTTTACCAAAGTTTGAGTTTCATTTTGAAAAATTATCTTAATTTGAAATTGTATGAAAATATGTTAATTATTTAATGTTTTATTTTATTGTTTCATAAACTACAAATTTGTTTTAGATGTCATGTACATTATACCCCATTTACATGTGGTAAAAGCTCTTGAAATTTTTAATTTATGTTAAATAGATTTAAATTTTTTTTAAATTTAAAATTTCACAACTTTCAAATTGTGAGTGTTTTTTGAATGTGAATAATCAATGAACTTCATCTCAATTTTTTTTCTCATCAAAATTCCTTTATAAAGAGAGTCTTTAGTTTAATAATTTACAAAATTGGTTGCTTTGATGCAATTGTTATTTAAATTCAAAGGTCCTTTATTAAAACCAAAACCCAAAATATTTTTTGAATTTTTTTTGTTTTGAATTCTTCAACATTCATATAAGTCATTTAGCACTAGATTCCATGATTAACATGACATTAAAGTGGCACCACAAAAATATATCTAACAAAATTACAATTTTTATAGAGTTTTAGTGATCACCCAATGTGTTTTTTGGCTCGTTTGATTGTGACTGCACCTAGATATAATGGTAGGATATCTAACAGAGTATGGCAGACCTAGACTCTTTGTATTCCATTGATCTACAAAAGAATTTGTAGGTGCAAGTCTACAACTTTGCAATGCCTCAACTACTAATGAGTTATTGACCTACCCTTTCAATTCTTCTACATATCCTTCCGCACAGATTCCGAAAACATCTACAACCGGTTGTTTATTAATGACATACACCTTATCCTTATGCCCAAAGTAAACATTTGCGCCCTTGATCAAGAATGTGTTCAAAAATTCTAGCATGACATCGGCCATTGATGCTTCCAATCCATCAGAAACAAAGGAACAAGCCTGGCTTTAGAAGCTCGATCTTCTTCTTTAGCAATGTCCCTCCAATTTTCCATCCGTTCAACATGCTTATCATAATTTTGTTTTGTCTGTGTCCAAATGAATTGTTTAGGATTTGGAATTTTAATACCTTTTTCTAGAAGTGTAGCTTTGTTTAAGATTGCACATCTTTTCTTCGTTATGGTTTTCAACTCATGTTTCTCGATTTCCATTGCCCTTTGTTGTGCTTTCGCCATTGCCTCCACCTCTGTGGATTGTTGTACTTCCACTTGCACTTTTGTAGATAACTATACTTCCACTTCAACGACGTTTTACTCCCTTGCGTCCTTCTACGTTATTAGTTCTTCCACAAAGTGCTACTCCATAGCTTTCTTTTCCTTTGATTTTTTAATGAACATCGGATCTATTGATGTAGCTCTTGGTCTTGTCGATTCTCTTGCATGCCAACTTCTTTTGCTTCTACAGAAAAATTCAACTTGTAGATGTTTGATCTCTACATATATCGTGAATTATCTTTTGTGCAAATTGCATATTCTCGTTGTACGTTTTTTCCTTTTGCACATTCAGAAGATGATGATCAATGCAACGATAACCTTACAACCAACGATTGAATATTCAACATGCCTTCATGTTTTGTTCTTTTCAACTCTTCTTATACTTCTATTCTTTTCAACAATTTCGCTTCCTCCTGTTGTTTTTATCTATATTCATTCCTATGCGCTTCCTTTTCCTTTGCTAGTTTCTATGGTTTTTCAATCACATTCTTTGCACTCATGTTGTTGTGAACTTTAGAACTTTGAAAACGTGCACAACTTCCAAGAACAAATGCAAATTGCTTTGATGGTTACCCCCTTCTTTTAAATTCGTGGACTTCTCACCCATCACATTCATTTTTTTACTCACTCACCATCTTTTAATTAATGCATGATCCTTAAAATTAATATAGCCCATCATTACAAGTTTATGTGTCCTTTGTACATCCACATGAAAGCACTTCGCATCATCATCATGAATGAATGCCACAAATTTCATCTTCCAATTATTCCACATCCTTAATCTCCTTACATTAACTGTATTGACTCCACTTTGTTCGCCCTGTACACCTTCTGTTGACTGTGCCCATTTATCTATTGATTGTGTCAACTCATTAGTTGACTATGACAAAAAACTACTAATTATATCGATTTTTTTGCCAACTATGTCGACAAATATGATGATTGTGCAAATACCCCTAATGACTAGGTGAATATTTCTGCTAATTTGGCTGATATCCTTGACAAATCATCTTTAGATCTCTACATCCCAAATCCTTCACTTTTGCAATTATTACTCACAGATTTGTTAATCATTTCTAGATCAAAAATCAATATTGTGTTGACTACAGGATCTTCCATCTATTTTTCATCTTTAGTATTTTGCATCTATGGTTTTTGTATTTCACAATTTTCATCTTCCTCCTCCATATCAAAATTCTCCGCTTGAATTCCACCTGCATTCAATTCCCAATATATTAACATTTGTTGTTTTTTTTTCTAAACTTCAAATTCTATGTATTTGTAAGGTCTGAGCTTATTCACATTAATTAGCACAGGGTTAGTTTTAAACTTCTCAATGGTCACCAATAACACAATGTTATTTGGTAACACATATTGTATTTTGTACGGTCCATACCATTTTTTAGTAAACTTCCTTAAATGTGACTTATTGCCTTTTGGAAACCATAGAACATAATCACTGGAGTACTATCTCTCTCATTTCCACTAATAATTGGCATTATGTACTCTATAGGCATCAATGGATGTAATCCATACACTAATTAATATGGTGTATACCTTGTTACTTTCTATGCAGTTCTGTATGAAAATAACAATTTAGACAGTTGTTTATCCCAATCTATTCTATTTTCACTAACTAACTTGGTCAATAGTGTCCCAAGTACCTTGTTAATAGATTTAACCTACTCATTCCCTTGAGGATAATAAGTTGTAAAACTCACATGTTTTAATAAAAAATGATATGTCAAATATTTGATGGCATCATTAATGAAATGAACTCCCTGATCTATGGTTATAGTCAAAGGACATCCAAATTTAGTTAATATGCACTCAAACAAAATTTTTGTTATGATTGTTGTAGTATTAGTTCTTAATGTTCTTGCTTCCACCCACTTGGTAGCGTAATTTGTGGTTACAAGAATATATTTGTTTCATGTATATATCCCTATTGGCTTAATTGGCCCCACAAAATCAAGTCTCCATTTCATAAATGGTTCTTCTTGAAGACTTGTGACCAGCTTTGTAAAACTTTGAATTGCGAATCTTCATGTTCTTTGACATGCATCAAAAGATTTATAGTAATCATGCACATCTTTGTACATAGTTGGCCATTAATATCCAATATCTTCCTATGCATTATTTGAATTGCAAAATGTCCTTTTGATGGTCCTTCATGCAATTCTCTCATCACCATCTATGTTTTTGTAATTGTTAAACATTGTTGCAGTTTGTTGTCTTGACCCATTTTGTACAATTCACCATTCTTCAGTGTAAAAGGCTATGTTCTCTTGACCAATTTCTACTTTTGTTTTATTGATAACGTGCCCTCGATCTATCATGTTTTCAAAAATTCTTTTACATCATTTGGCCATTCAAGCTCTATGTAAAATAAACTTGCATATGTGGTTTGATTAGGCACACCTATGGTTTTTATACTATCTGGTAGTCTTGATAATGGATTTGCAACTACATGAGATTTTCATGGTTTATACACTATTATGAAGTCATGTTCTAGGAACAATAATAACCATCTAGTTATTTTCCTTGAAACCTGTGGTTTGTTGATTAAATAAACCAATGTCATATGATTTACATAAAAGACAAACTTATTGCCTAGAAAATAATGTTTGAATTTATGCAAAGCAAAAACCATTACTAAAGTTTTTTTCTTCGTTGTGCTATAATTTTGTTTTGCTCTATTTAGAAGCCCAAAAGTATACATTATTAGTTGATCACTCTTCCTTGTTACATTCTGAGACAATACAGTCCCCATAGCTAACAAGGATGCATTTGTATGAACATGAAATTCCACTTGTTAGTTTGGTGATATTAATATTGGTGTTTCAACATACTTCTGTTTAATCAATTCCCAAGCCTTCTAGCATTCCTCTGTCCAAAGAAAAGTCTTTGTCTTTATGGTTAGTTTAGTGTAAGGTGCCATAATAGCAACAATTTTTTTGATAAAACATTTATAAAATTGTGCCATCCCATTGAATACTTGAATCTGCTGTGGATTCTTAAGTGGCGGATTTGTTTACTATTGCTTATATTTTCTTTGGATATGGTAATTTCCCTTCTTTAAAAACAATAAAACCCAATATCATCCCTAAAAATACCATAAATGCACATTTGTCTAAATTCAAACTAATGCCATATTTTCTACACTTTTGAAAGACATAGTTTAAGCTTTTGTAGATGACTCTCCATGTCACTATACATTGTAAAGTCATCCAAAAATATCTTCATATATAAAATTGTCCAAATATTTTCTAAATGCTTTGATAACAATTCTCTAATATGTTGGAGGTCCATTTTTAATTCTAAACAACATCACCTTCCATATAAAAGCCCCCTAGTTTATAACAAATGTAGTCTTGTGTATGTCTTTTGGAAATATAAAGATTTGATGATATCATGAATATCCATCTAAGAAATAATATGCCTCATACCCTGCTACTATGTTCAACACTTCATCTGTGAAAAGTAATGGGTATGGATCCTTTTTTGTGGCTACATTTAGTTTTTTGAAATCTATACAAATTTTCAGTTTACCATTTTTCTTGGGTATTATTACTATGGGTGACAACCATGTAACCTTTTCCACAGATTGAATAAATCTAGTTGCTAACAATTTGTCTATATCTTGTTTGACTGCTATAGCATAATTTGGATTTATCTATACTTGGCTTTGATGTGTCAATGGTATAGTAGTGTCCAACCCAATTCTATGATGTGCTAGTTTCGGTGGAATCCCTTTTAGATCTTTGTATGTCCATGCAAAAACATCTTTGAACTCCTTTAATAATTGCTCTAGTTCCAACACCTTGCCTGTTTCCAGTTGTGCATTAATCTTCACCAATTGTCGTTTTGCATCAATTCCTATATTAAACTTCATCAATTATTGATCTTTAGTTAGCATCCATCTAGTTATCTGTAATTGTTGTGCTTTGATTTTTGCTAGAGTTTCATCCACTGCCACACTCCCTAGTTAATGTTTGTAGTACATTTCCGGATATACCTTATCCTCCAGAGCTACTTTTAGCTTGTATTTCTTGTCAATTATGATCACAATCAAATGAGCTAACAGTGAGGAAGGACTTAAAGATTGCAATCCTTTTGTTGGTTATTTTCATTTTTTCATAGAAAGGACTTTTGGGATGAAATCTTTTGCAATATGTTACTAAAAATACATATAATTTTTTCAATACATCACATTTTTGTATTAACTTTTCATGAATAACTAAGAATTTTTAAAAATATGTATAGATTCTACCAAATTTTTTGTTTCATTTTGAAAAATTATCTTAATTTCAAATTGTATGAAAATATGTTAATTATTTAATGCTTTATTTTATTGTTTCATAAACTACAATTGTTTTTTAGATGTCATATACATTACACTCCATTTACATGTGGTAAAGGACTCTTGATATTTTAAAATACTGTTAAATAGATTTTTAGTTTTTAAAAATTAAAAATTTCACAACTTTCAAATTGTGAGTGTTTTTTGAGTGTGGATAATCAATGAACTTCATCTCAATTTTTTTTCTCATCAAAAGTCTTTTATAAAAAGAGTCTTTTGCTTAGTAAGTTACAAAATTGATTACTTTTGATGCAATTGATGTTCAAGTTCAAATGTCTTTTACTAAAACCAAAATCCAAATTTTTTTTTTGTGAATTCTTCAACATTCATATTAGTCATTTAGCATAACATTCCATGATTAACATGATATTAAAGTGACACCACAAAAATATATCTAATAAGATTATAATTTTTATTAAGTTTTGGCGGTCGCTTAATGTGTTTTTTAGCTTGTTTGATTGTAACTACACCCTGCTAGCTATCTTCTTTTCTGTGCTCTATACTCTAGATCCTTGTTTTGAAATACTAGTCTTTTCATCTGTATCCATGATCTCCACATTTGTGGTTTTCACATATTGAATTATCTTAGGTAAATTGATTGTTCCTATTGAGAATAATTATGGCTCTATAACAAAGATGATATCTTCTTCTTCATATGTGATGCCATTTTGATAATCATAGCACAGTAACACTTTTGATCTTCTTATTTCACCCCCCAAATGTTTGGTGACTGTAATTGTTCTAATTGTCCCATTCCTTTATATGGTAACATTGTTACTCCCTTAACCATGGTCTCCCCAACAACATGGAATAATTATACTCTACCACATTATTTTGAAGTACAATAAACGTAGTTATGTAAGGAATGCCATGAACACATATCTTTAGATCTTTGATCAACCCCACTGGTTTTGTGGTTGTTTGATTTGCCATCCTCATATTATATGGTGCAAGTTTAGGCTTTGGAAGCCCCAACCTCAATCTCAATTATTTTGTGATAATATTAATTCTAGAACCTCCACCTAACAACACATCCTTTATTGTATTCTTCCCAATTTGTATTTGGATAACTACCATATGATTATCTATTGTTGCAATAGCTATCCCTACCTCTGGTATTGAAGAATCAACTTGTTTATTTGTGGTTGCTCTACTTAAATTCTAAGTTTTCTTTAGTTTTAATGCTACCAAAGATATCTCTTTAACTTAGGAGCTATTTTAAGCAATTATCCCAAGTTCAAAGTATAACTTGTTTCTAGCATATGCTTACCAATATCTAAAAAAATTTCTTCTATTGTGATTAGTTTCTCTTATGAATTCATTACCTCTTGAGATTTTTGTGCTTCCATAGGAGTTGTATTTGGCATACCTAGCCATGTTGTGTTCCATCCCTCCATGGATGTGGATGGCCCTTTTGTATAGGTCCGTGTTTTTCGAATTTGTTGAATTATTTCCACCATTGACTTCTTCAATCATTCTTTTTTCTCCGAATCAACAACACTCTTTGCTTTCCTTAGCTCTTTTATCTTTGAACATTAGTTTTTCAGTTATTTTATTTCTTGTGGTACCATTAACATCCACCACATTCACATCTGCAATGATTATTTGTGTTTCAGTAATAGGTTGAACCTCTATTACTGCCATAGATTTCCCATGAAACATTTTTTGCATTTTAATAAACTTTGGACAAGATGTCATTTTATGTCCATTCGAATCACATATGTGGCATGCATATGAAGATGTCTTTTATGGTTTTTGACTTGGTTATGTTACCTCTGTGGTTGTTAATGTGGTCTGTTTTCTTTTATTTCTGCATGTCTCCACATTGTGATTCGTCATCCCATAATTTGTGCAATATTTGTCAGTTTTCCCTGTATTACTATGTGTTTTTGCTAGTGTTACTTGTTTGGTACTCTATGGTATTGAAAGTGCACTCCTTGTTTCTATAGTAATCATGTTTTCTTCACACAACATTGTCGCCTCTTTATGATGTTGTAGTGTTGATTGCTTCGTCCTTGCAGTTGCAATTTTGAGGTTTGATTACAAACCCACTTTAAACACAATAGTTAGAAATCTATATATGGTTGGTAATTGTAAACCATGAGTTAGCTTTTGAATCCGTTCATAGTAAACCTTCACCTTCTAAGTCTTTTCTTGCTTCATATTCTTTAGCTCCATGTATATTTGCTCGTCATTTCAAGTTTTCCGATGATGTTTGCAACATGCTTGTATAAGTTTCGAGAAAATATAATTAGGGAATTTTGACATGTAATTATGACACCAATCCAATGTTGTATCTTTTAGTGTATAACTAAACACATTGATGATATACTTTTCAGAAGTCTTTACATTTGCTTTTACTACATAATTAAACATTCTGCCATGAACATTTAGATTAACATTTTTTTGAAGTCAAGATATTTAAAAACTACCTTGTTTGGCCTAACATAATGGCCATCTTTATGATTGGGAATTTGTGTAGTTACAATAGATGGTTCTCGATATCCTCTTTTTAGATTTGTTGCATCTACACTTTTGTTCCTTTCGGTAGCCATTGAGCTCATCAGTGGTCAATTTATAGTCCTGTTCACATGAGTAGTCATTTATTATTGGATTGGTAAACACCATATGAGATGTTCTAACAACTCCAGTAATTGATAGTAGTGCCGAACTTCAATTCAAATTCCTTCCTATTAAGACTCCACCCAATCCACTACCCAAATTGTTGTAGATTTAATTATTATTCCCATTTTGACAACATCCATGTTCAGCTCAATAACCGTTTCCACTCTTGTGGTTGTTATATTCGCATCAAGTGATCGAGTAATTATTATTTTAGTAGGTTGTTTTTGGGTTTTAATAATTATCATTTTTGACATTATTGGTGAAGTTGTGTTGACTCGAGGCTGACGATGTTCCATTCATTAGTAAAAAATGGCCATTTTGTAATTGGTCCCTGCGATTAATTTGTAGTTATAAACGACATTTGCAATTAAAATCCTAACAGTCACATTGGACAAGTTGCATTGACATTAGTTACAAACCACAACAAATTTTAGATGAAAGAAAAAGTCAATAAAATATGCCCTTAGGTGGAGTTCATCCCATTGTTGTAGGGGAAACATTGTGTCGACTCACAAGTCAAACTTTATGCCTTCATTTTTGGGATGCTTTTGCAACACATTTATCTCCACACCAATTTGAAGTAGCAACCAAGGGTGAATGCGAAACAATAATCCATGGCATTAAGTGCACCTTAGACCTTCTCCAAGGTGCATTAGGTTGTTCTCTAACTAGATGTCACAAATGTTTTCAATTTAATGTCAAGAGGGGTCATATTTCAAAACTTTGTGTAGTAGGTGGGGACATCATACAACTTATCCCCTTTGTTCATGCATTCTATGCATTTGAATCTTCCATGTTTTATAGAAACTGTAATTGTGATGGCAATATCATGGTCATCCCATTTGCCATGGGAACTCATCAAGGTGATCTTTTGGGAGGGGCATTATTTGCCTTAGTTCACCTTAGGGCACTACATTCTACAGTTAGCCATTTCCCCTCTTGTTTATTTCCATCCATTATAAATGACACACACATCATCGACCCCCTTTCCATTGTATCCTTTGCATGTATGAGTATTTTTAGATTGAACTATGTGTGATAAGTTTTTCTATCCAACCTTAGAAATGTGTAGCATGGTCCCTTTTTAGCTTGCCACTTGACTTTGACACCCCATCCTAGTTTAACACACCATTAGAAAGAATTATAGTCTTAAGGGTTCCATTAAACACATCATCATTCAAATCATCCTTCATCAAAGATACCTTGCTAAAAGATGTTTGGCATGTTGACCTTTTCCCTAAACTGGGCGATGTCCATGTAGCCTTTGGAACTTTAACTCATTACTACACGTAATGGCCATCATATCTAATATGTTGCACATTTCCCTTTCCCACCTTCATAAATTCCCTTGTTTCTTTTGATTTTTCCTTCCTTCAAATGTTTGGACACCTTTTGGATCCAGGGCCCTTCGATTGTCCTAAAGGATTTCTAGCCCATAAACAAGCCTTTTTCCCAATAACTCTTGGTGGCATTAAACCTTAAATTGACATTCACCATTGCCTCAACAACCTATTTAGGGAGCTAAACTTTTGTAGTTCTAATCATAATTGTTAGGTTTATGGTTGACTACGTCATTTCTTTCTTGAAGCCTTAGCATGAGTCGACAACAATACCTTCTTTTTCCAACAACACTTCAAAGCAACATGCGGTCTTCTACAGCCCACGACATGAACATGTTTCTTTCCTTTTGAATAACATATCGAACAACAAATGGTTCATCTTCAAGATTCCATTTTGAAGTGTTTGCATGATCATACCTTCTCTAACATGATTTTCGATGGAATACTTGAGGCCCATTATGGCCAAATTTTATCATTTTTCAACCTAGGGGCAAGCGTTTGGCTGATAGCTTGACCAATCTTTTGAACCTTTTGATTATCTTCCTCAAATTTTTCCACAATGTTTTAGGTGCAGCTCGGATTACTACATCTTTCAATTGCAAGTCTCCCTCAATGTGTGTGCAAACATCCCATCAACCCTATGGGTATCCACCTTTTACGTTGTGTTCATGGCAACAAGCGCACAAGTACCCATGATGCAATTCATGACACTTTTGCTGCCATTGCATGAAATGCTAACTTCCACATAGGACAATAACTACATGCGTTTCCTTCCGCCACAGCCACACTCAATTCTTCTTGTCGATGAGTCAACATTATGCTCACCAAAGGTGAAATCTACACCTTAGTTGACGTTGTCATAGTTGACCCAACGCATGCACAATTCAAAGATTTGTTGTTTCTAATGCAACTCAAGTTAAAAAAAAGAACTACTACGATTGACACCTCACTAATCAATTCCTCCTTCTAGCAATTGAAATATTTGGATGTTTACACAAATAGGCTATCAATGTGTTCTTACACGATTGTGCCAATGCTATTTGGAGCTTAAAATAGCTAGAAGGCCCTCCCATTTTTGTCTTGGTTACTTTTTTTCATCACACAATTTCAATTATGTTGCAAAAGATGCAAGCATCATGCATTATAAGTTGGGCAATAGTAGTACACCTAGCTACTTCCCAAATTCCAACCTTTCAGGACACAGCCCCCATTGCTATGGTTGACTTATTACAAGCCATTGGTTGTTGAGATGGAGAGTTTTTGACATCTAGTTTGTATGAACTTGACATCCTTTAAATTATCCCTTGTTTTCAATACCTTTGTACATTTTTTTGAATATGAAGTGTGTTTTATAAATAAAGTTTTACAAGGTTTTGATGACAAATTTGGGTTTTACCAACTCCTTCAAAGTTCAGATTCTTGACTAATATATGTAAGTTCAAGATGTTTGTGCTTCTGTTGTATTGCAGTTATAGATGGATTATATGTTCTTGATATGCAATAAATCTTCTGAGTGGACAGTCATAAATACTGTTCTTTGTTGCTTATTTGATTGGGCTTTGATGACTTGCAGACTGCAAATACCAAGAAATACGGACGTTTAGAGAAGACTGACAGACCTAGTTGCAAGATTGTGAGTGAACTTTGAAGTAGTTGCTGGACTAAACTTATGCTACCAAAGCTGCAAAGTTCAGAGGGTTCTCATAAGTGTTTTGTGGTACTAAACTGTCAAGAATTTTGGATTTTTAAAAACCTCAGAGAGTGATCCTTCATGTTATTACCAGTGAACTGTAGGAGTTTACATCTTCAATGTTGTTTCCAAGTTACAACAGGGTGTCATCTTTGGGATTCCCAAATTCAAGGTGAAGGTGATACCTGCAGAGTTTATTTTTCCAAATTTTGTGAGGTACGTGGACTGGCAATCATCCACAAGAGAGCTTAGCCAAATTTGGCTATAGGTCAGAGAGGAAAGTAAATTTTTTTTGGAACCTTACTATACTTTGGTGACATGCTAGAACCTATCATTTGAATCTTACAAACTTTTAAAAAATTCCTCAAAATATTGCAACTTTGGGTCATTTTCCCCCAATAAATCCTTTGTATAGAGTCACAACACTTTTTTTTTGGTCACCAATTGGCAAAAATTCGCCACACGAAAGAACACAGTGATTGTTTTGGTGCCACATTTTCACTAATTCGTGAATTTTTCCTCAGAAAAACTTGAATAAACAGGTTTTTTCAGAAAAAAATTCACCACTGCTGCAAAAGTAAAAAAATGGAAATCAAAATTTGTGGTTGTGTTCTCTTTTTTTATTTTGAAGTTGCAAAGGTCATATTAGTGAATATGGCAGATTTTTGTTTTTCCATTCTTGGAGAAGTCCAAGTCACTTGCAGCATAGAGTCTTAGCGTGTTACTTGTTGGCCTTGCCTACCAAGGCAAGAATACTGTGTTTAGATTCATTGTAGAGTATAGTAGCTTAAGGAATTTTGGCCCCTAGGTAATAGGTCTATTTTTATATGAGAATTTTTGAAAGATGATATTTTGACTTGTGTTGAAACTTGAGATTAGTTACAGAGTTATAATATCTTGAAGGATTATGGTTTCTTTTAGAGGATTTTTGAAGATTATATTTTTGCATGGTGAAATATTTGAGTTTCCATAATTCTTCTTTTGCCTTAATATACTTTAAAATGTAAATGGTTGCTAATGTCAATTTTGAACTTTCTAAAAATTTGATGTAACTAATCTTGTTTAAGAGATGCTAGAGTCATAGACATGCCTCTTGTTGTGGTGACTAAATTATATAAAGAGGCCACCATGATTGTCCCATCCAATGATTTTTTTTGGTGTTGAAAAAATTTCACCATTTTGCGTGAAATTTTTGAGAAAAACTTAGAAGATTCATGTTTTTCTAGTGTAATTATGTGTTTTCTCAGCAAAAATCTTTAGCAGCACCTTTTCCAAAATAAAATATTGATAAAAAGCAGCTGGATCCACCTTCCAATTAAACTAGGAAACTTTATCATGCAAGAGGAAGAATGTCATGATCAATTTTTGAAATCTAACAATTAAAATGCTTTGTGCCAACCATGCACATAACCAAACTATATATATTGAACATATGTTTGTACAAGGTTTCTTGCCTGATAAAGACAAAAGCTCAGATCACTAAAATTGCCATGCAATTGAAAGACAACACATCATGGACAAATTTGTTCCCCAGGCTTTCGGAAGAAAATTGGATTTTATTTTGTAGAAGTGAATTTATTTTTAGGAAGCCAAACAGTTTTTTTGTCTGTAGGTAAGGAACATGGTGGTTGATTAACCAGAAAAAGAAGACAAATAGATACCTTCCAAGTATCAATATAACATGCACTTGTATGTCTATTCAGAAGTGTGAGAACAAGTCCTTTCCTTCCACAGATAATGAACAATTGTGAACACAAAAAAAACAAGGGGTGTGTCACACTATGGCCTTGCCATTGTTTTAGAAGTTCAATTAAGTTAGATCATAAGCATTTCAAGTTACACATGTGAAAGATTAGGGTCTAAACAATGTATGAACTATGACACCTCATGCAAGGAAATTATCCAGGTTAAGTAATTATTTATTTCAAGGCTCATGCTTTGGACTTGTTAAAAACATTTGTTGCAGTCCTAGTCAAAGGAGTCACTTAGCCCAAGGCCATAAATCTGTTTCTTTCCTCAAGCACTCATGTGGCTTCCACATACTTGATAAATTCTCTCAAATTTTGATGGAAAAGTATTACATAATATGTTTATCAGTCATTTCATGAATTAAAAAATAAATTATAATTTTTTTCATTATGAATCTCTCTAGTTGCACTACTTTTGGCATTAGGTGTTTGAATGTAACTTATAAAAATAATTTTGAAACAACAAATGAAATGTATTTAATTGAGTTGATGCACAATTGGGTGGACCAATTTATCACAAAACCAAAGTCCCTATTTATTCAAAAAAGTGGTTAAATTAAAAAAATTACAATTAATTTACATCAGTTTATATTGATTTTTTCCATATTTTTTCTATGTCATTAATGTCACATCTAAAGTTTCTATTTTTTTATGCATCTAAACAAAAAAACTCATAAAATATTTCTTCTTCTAATATGATATGGACTTATGAAAATGATTTTGATTAGGCCATTCAAAAATACATAAGTATAGTTTTAAAATTTAACTAATTATTATTATTTTTAAAATGTTTCTTTGATATGATATTTTATTAATTTCAAGTCCTTAACATACACCCCATCAGTTAATAGATTGGAGCATAGTCCACATAGAAATGAAAGTCAAAGGTACAATCCATGAATTTTGAATTCAAAAGTTCATAACTTTTACAATTTAAAAAAAATTATAAAATAATTTTATGCATCGTATAAATATTCAAGTTAAAATTTTTAAACCAAGTCCATTTTAATAAATTTTAAAACCTATAAAACAACATGAACATTGCAATAACAATCACGAAATAAAATTGGCTAGCATGACACCCAAATTAGTCCACCCAACCATGCATCAACCTAGTTATAGATTATTTCTATATTATACCAAATTTTGTATTAAAAGTTTTAAAATAATAATTATTCATGCAATTTTCAAGACTAGATGTGAAATAAAATATACAAACAAGCTTATTAACACATCTAATTGTTATCAAAATGCAACCTAACTCTCTTTTACATAATAAAAACAGTTTTTGTTCAAAGAAGTTCCTTAAATTATAAATTTTTCTAGGTCAAAAGAATGTTCAAAATGAATCAATCCAAACCAAATTAAACATGTATAGTTTTCATGTCCTTTGTCAATACCATGCCCTCACAATCATTATTATACAATTTTTTATGCATTTGGAAAATGAATGATTTAATTTCAAATAATAGAAAAACTGTTCAAGCTTAAAAAGCACCTGGTCAAAAAGTGCTTACTTGAGTTCTTATGTCATTAAATGAACAAATGAAACATTTAAAAATCGCACAAGAATCATTGAGATGCAAATTCACTAATATTAAAACATTTTTCACCAAATCAAACTATTGCATGGATTTTGAGATGAGCTGCTTGAAGATGCTCAATTGAGGTAGCAATTTGGATCCCTAAATGGGTTGCTGTAAAGTATATATTTCATATTGATCTACAATGAGTCTAGCAGATTTGGACAGAAATTACATGAATTTTGCTCATTTCAATATCCAATTTTTTTCGTATAGATCAATTGCTAGTTGCTACCAGCTATGTACAAGGATTTACCCAAAACTAAAGCATTAAAGAACATTTTTCTCAACAAGCTGCACAGATGATTTTCAAAGCATGTGAAATTAAAGCCATGGCTAGCTTGCTCCTGCTTTGCAGAGCTCTAAGTAGACACATAACATGCACAGTTATTGGACAAGGAAAAGTTCGCACAAAAGTCTTGGATCATTTTTTTATAGTAAAGTCTGCTTACAGTACTATTTCTTCTAAGTGTGCTTCAAATGAAGCTGCTGCAGCATTGTTTTAAGATTAGGTGTGAAAACTTGCACAAATTATCATTCATGAATCATGTCGTGGATTATGCACAGATCATGACCTGCAAAGATCCATAGAAATGGGTCTGTTAAATGGCTGTGCAATGTACTAGAGGATTTCTAGGTAGTGTGATATATATATATATGTATACTATGAGAGATTATAACTTGGTTTGAGTGGCGGCATCTAGTGGCAAATGTAACTCAGCAAGAATTGTTTGTTTCTGCTGACATTTTGTACTCTAATTTCCTAACATAAAGATCATATGTAGATATATATATATATATATATATATACTTGAATCATGCATAATTGCCTCAGTAAATCTCAAAAAGAAAACTTATTAAAACCTTAATTTTGGACTTTGATCAGGGAGCTCCTATAAACAGCTGATACTACATGCTCTTCATGACATGTCGAGTGCCGGCCTAGAATCTCAATCTCTGGTTTTCCTACTAGTGTGTGGTCTTCACAAGTTCCAATCCTTGCTACAGCCAGCTGAGATAGAACATTCCTGCTCACATCTTACTGCCCCTGATTACTCTTTCAGAAAATCTGGGATATGAGCTAGATCAGTATGAGCATCTGCATCATGACCCCCTTTTCACATAAGAGCTCCAAAGACCTCTAGCTACCCGACGGGATCTTTCTTCATCGCCTGAGAAGCTGTCTAGCCGGAAAGTTTGCCCTCATGTCGAAGCTAGCAGGAGTAAGCTCATGAAACTTCCAAGCGTTGTAGGCAAAATAACAGTGCCACCGGGCGCCTACCAGCTTGCAGTTGGGAGAAGAACTGGCTTGTCTGGCGTCTGAAAGCCTTCTGCACCATATTGTAGCCGAAATCCACCAGGCTAGATCACGGGCCAGGCTGCATATTGTTGCGAATGGGAAGCAAACCGCGCATTTCCAACGGATCCACATTTCGAGCTAGTAGAATTGAGTAGTTCCGCGGACATGAACGTCGGCCACCGACCTCACCGGACAATAACAGTAGAGAACGAGAGAGAAATTAGCTGTCAGAACATTACAGTTTTCCGTAAGCACCTGATCGTTTGAGTCCCTTAGCAACTAAACTGGGGCAGTTTCTTCCGTGAAAGCATTAAAATCCTTCATCTTCACCACACCTTGATCATGATCTCCACAACTATAACCTGATCAACTCTTGAACATGATCTCTGCAGTACTAGGAAGCTGTAGTGAAAATTTGCCATTACCCAAAACCTAGTTGATCATGATCTCCACGACTAAAATCTGATCCAACTCTTGAACGTGATCTCTGCAGTACTAGGAAATTAGTAGTGAAAATTTGCCAATACCCAAAATGACAATTGCAACAACAACATCATCTGCAGAACTGCCGCAGGCTTTTGATACAAAGGATTTTTCATGGAAAAAATAAAGATACAAAAAAGACCCAAATCCAAATCCAAATTGTCAGATAGTTATGATAAGTTCCAGTATGTAGCCAAGAATAAAGAAGAATTCTAGTTATTTTTCAACTTTCATATATAGTATGTAATCAAATATGGCTAAACCATCTTATGGATTTTAGCTACATCACAAAATTGCGGGGAAAAAAAAAAACAAAAAAAACCACTAGTTCAACTTGGTCTAATCTTGAGTGCCAAAAGAGCATAACGGTTGTATTATAACTAGGCTTACTTATGGCGCGTGTTAGAGGGAGGGGACGTGCTTGCCCATGACGGTTCACACAGTGATGATGTGAGCATTTCCTTGGAAGATGATTACTACTAACTTAGCGTTTTCTTTGTACTCTCCAATCCCACCATAATTCACTTGGATAGTACCCCGACGGCCCCCTCCCCTTCTTCCCCATTTATTTGTACAAATTTTACAGGACGGTGCAAACTGATTGTGTCAGTGTGTGCAAGTGGTCCTTTTTATGGGTGCATTTACTAGCCTTCCAGGACGGACTAGACCAAAACGGGCCGGACTTCTTTTCAACGGCTGTTCAACTCAGGTACACATGTCCGTTGGAGTCTCTCCACTTTGAAGAACAATTGTAAGCGAATAGAATCCAGTTCAGTGTTTTTTCTAGGATTTAAAAAAATAATAATGTTAGCCTAAGTGGCGATCATCCAGAGGAAGATGTGTGAAAAAATGGCGATCATTCCTAAGAAGATTTAGTCAAATCTGGCTATAAGCCTAGATATAAAAGTGGAAATCTTTTAATCAGCGTTGCTACACGCTCAAAAACTAATAACTAAATAACTATTGTTTTTATTGTCAAAGCAAAGAATAAAAGAGAGACTTAGTGAAATAAGTATGATACTTTTTTTCCTTTTTTTCTAATTATTGCTTTAGTCTCTAGTGTTATGGTGATACATGTTTAAAATCCAATTCATTTTATTTAATTTTTCATTTTAGTTTTCTTTAATACTTGGGGATCTTGCTTCTTTGCAGATTGAAAACTTTCAAAAATCAATTTCTTTTTGAGTTTTTATTTTAAAATTTCTTTTTGGCGAGTTTTCGCCAGTAAAAAAAAGACTGGTCTAGTTGAGATCCAGTAGTCTTTTAAGGAATTTTTTAATATTCCGTCTAAGCGATGATCATCATTGGAAGATTTAGCCAAATCTGGCTCTAAACTTATTATATACAAGGTATAAATCTTTGATCATCTTTCTATATTCCATTTTGGGCTACTTACTCAAAACCATTTTAGGGTTTTTTTAGTTTGGCATTGAGACCCTCAGAAATCACGTCATTTTTATAAAAAAATCGATGTTCAATTCGGCTTTTTGTCGAAACTTTCTCAAGTTAAGAAATAAAGAAATGGGGGCTTGTTGAGATTTGGGATCTATCCCAAGGAAATTTGGACAACTCCACTGGATTCTGTCATACAAACCATGGAAGCCTGCCTCATCATCTCCCCCTGACCCCTGACACGAGGGGGAGTGACGATCCGTAGAAGAGACAGGGTTTCGGAATTTCCACCCAAGCTAAAGTAAAGTGTAGGTGGGGGGAATTAGGCTTAAATACTAGTGTTGAGTCAACCCTGTGCACTTGGGTTCGGATTTGGCCCAGGTGACCAGAGTGAACCAGCACCAACCAGTGCACCAACGTGGATAGATGATGACTAGATGAGTGCACCTTTTTGGTCCCTTCCTGTCCCTATTCTAACCAAGGTGGTTACCACAGGTTGATTTTTAAAAATTTCTTTCTTTCTTCTGCCTTGGCCTTAGTGTTTTTTCTTTTTCTGCCTCGACTGTCCCCCCCCCCTACCTGCAATGAAAATATCCGGATTGTCAGTTTTCACTGGGGTGAGAATTGGGTGCGAATTGACTCAATGAGAACCTAGAAGGGTATGAGAAAAACCTTGAACTAAGAACTTGATTGGGTTTGAAAAAATACCAATGTTGGTTTTTAGTTAAGCTTTAGGTGAAATGCATACTAGTTGCTTCACACTTCACGCCACCGTCATTGTTACATCGCCACTTTAGGTATTTACGTATCTTTCTAGATTACCTTGTTGATTTGTTGTTCCTTTGCTTCGCTTGGTTGCTTTCCTTGTCCATATTGGTATTACCCTTTTGTTGTGTTGGAGCTGAAGTGTGGGAGTTCAGAGTTCAATTTAGCTTTTAAGTTTATTTTTTATTTTAAAAGTTTTTTTGAAAATTCTTTTAATGTGCTTTTCAAATTCTCCTCGTTCTTGTTTCATTTTGTCTTTCTTGTAAGTCTTGTTGTTTTGTTCATTTAATTTTTTTTCTAAATATATATTTTTTCATTTTTCATTTTGCAAGGATTTTTGTTTACTCGAAGAAGTTGAACATTGTTTTGTTGATGTTTTATTTCTTACAATGATGATTAGAAGTGAGCCTTTTTTAGATTTTGAAGAGAAAATCCTAGGAACACATTTCAAATATATTTTTACAAAATACTTTTTTGATTTGGCTTTTTCAATCTAATCTACACCTTGGTGAAAATTGTTGTTGGAAAAGGGAAGATTCTAGGGCAAATGAAAATGAAACAATATTGGAAAATGAATCTTGTGATGTTTTTTCCAATCAAGTTTCTATGGAAAAAGAACCGAGCAAAATAGAAGTTTGCAAACACAATCCAATATCATCAATAAAAATGAAGAAATGATGAAATTAAATTTGTAAGTGTAAAGAGAAATATGGAGAAAATGCACTTTGTTGGTCCTTTTATGTTGAAAATGACAATACCATTGTTGATGGGAAGAAAACCTCAAATCATGTGTTCTATGTTTTGTCACACTAATTTTGTCCTTTTAATTCAAGAACAAAAGAAAGGAACAAAGTTGTATCATATTATAAATTTTTTTTAAAACATTGAAAAAGCATGTGGATGAAGGTCATGTTTTGCTTGTAAAAAAAATTTGAAGAAGAGAATTGTTTGGTGAGAGTTGTATAAAAAAAAAATGCCAAAAAAATGATTTAATGTGTATAGTTTTGAAATATCATAGTTTTCTTGTGTAAAAAATCATTTCAAGAAGGATTTGTATAATTGAAATTAAAAAATTCAAGACTTTGACCTATTCAATTTGTGGAAAGTACATTGTTTAAGCATCTTGTACTGCATTTATGTTCAAGAGTTATGTTTCTTTTGAGAAAATTATTTTTATAAGAGGTTTTATGTGATTTGGTGGAAAATATAAAGAGTATGTTTTGCCAAAATTGAAAGTGTGTTTTGCAAAATGTAGTTTTGATTTATGGATGTCAAAAATAGCACAATTTTTTTACCTTGGTGATTAAGTTTTTGGGCATGGATTGGTAGCCTAAACATACCACAATAAAATCATTTGAAATAAGTGAAACCGCATGTTAAACCTTGGCAAAAAACCTGATTGTTGGATCAATATGGCTTTTAAAAAATATATATTGTGAATGTGAAGGATGAGGTTTAATTATTTCAAAAAGTTGTTGTGTTATATTACAATTTGCAAATTGTTTGTTTGTGTTTTTAACAAAATTCCACCCTCTTTCATGTGGAATATTTTTCAAACAATTATTAATTGTTTGTCTCCAATTATTATTACTTATATTTTTAATTAGCTTAGAGGCCATTGGTTGTTAAGTGATGCCTTAAACTTTGCCATTGCAATGAATTCTAAGTTGAAAGAAGAAGTTGGAATTGCATTGTGACCTTATCCCAACTAATTGATGATGATTTTGCTATTACCTTTGAATTGTCTTTGTGTGCATGTACCATTAAGAAGGAGGCGTGTGCTTTGCTTGACTCTTTTCATTTCTAAATAGGTGTGAAGAAAAAAACTCACAATATGCTTTTGTTGATGTTAGATCCACAATTTAAGAATCTTCATTTGTTGATCATGAACACGGCATTTCAATTATTGAAAACTATGACAAAAAACCTTTACATCTTATGTTTTTGAAATGTTATCATCATTTACATCTTGTGTCAAATTGTGAAATTGAATCTACAAACCAAAAATTTGATGGAGATTGCAATCTAGATATTTTTAAAATGATTGTTAGCACAAGTGAACAAGTCAAAGGATTAATTAATAAAAAGTTGCTGATTTTTTGGGGATTTCAAGCATATGTTTTAAAACATTTAATTTCTTTTCCAATGGTGGCAAGAACATGAATCTATTTTCCCTACTATTGGTTTCTTGCTCAGCAAATACTAGGAATTATTAAATCACAAATAGAGATTGAAAGGTTTTTTTTTCTTTAGTCAACATATTTATCAACCTTAAGAAATGTTGTTTACGGTTTTAAAAATTTGGAAAAATAAATATTTGTTAGCAATAATTGGCCTAATGACCCACTAATTGGTTGCAAATCTCCTTGTAATCTAGTAGAGTTTATTGAAATGAAAGAACATTCAAAAGAGGAACTAGAAGAACTTGAAGGTGAATTTGAACGGGATGAAATTTGAAAGGAAAAAACTTGAATATGCATTTTCATCATGTTTTTTCAAGTATTTTTTAGTTTCATATTTTGTTGATTTTTTTATATAAATGGGTTGTGAAAATTGTCTTTGAAAATCATTGGTTCACAAGTTTATGATAACTAGTTTGACTAAAAATTGACTATGTTTGAAACCTTTTCAAAAATGATCCTAAGAATTAGAATTTATGGTTCTCACAAAAAATGAAAATTGATTTATATTACTTACCTAAGTAGTAAAAACCCTAATCTTTCCCCCACCTACCTAACCATCTACCTACCTAAGCAATAAATGACCATCAAGGGATGTCAACAATAATTAATGAAGGTATTGTAATCCACTAGGTAGATAGTTCCCCCCACCTTTGCACCTTTCTACATGTTAGCCATCAAAGTAGGTAACTTTTAATGTTGGTCTATTATTAATTTATTTTGATACTAGTTCATATTAGTATTAGTTATTTCAAAATTTTATGATATATTAACTTGGTATTGGTGTTAGGTTCAATATTAATTTTGGGTTGGTACATGGTACATACTATGTATATGTTTAGTACATATATTAATATGAAATTGGTATCACCTAAAATCCCTACCAATTACTATTGGTATTAAGTTGGTATTAGGTTTAAATACTACCAAATCAATATAATATTTGATATTATTGTGTTATTAGTAATGATAATAATCTTTGACCCTATATTCTAGACCAACATTAGTATTTACTAGACCCCACCTACCTATGTAATCACCATTCCAATGGACCCCAGAAATGCTAGAAATGTTGCGTGGAAGTTGAAATTACTTACTCAAACAATAGTTTTAAGGCCTTGATAACAATATTTATAACTACATTAATGAAGGTATTGCCAACAACATGCACCCCCCACCTACATGAAGGCATTGCATAGAAGGCTTAGATGGTGAGATTGTATTTTCAAGTTTCTTAAAGGTATTGCTAATATCAAAATAAAATACAAATAAAATGTAATACTCGGATGTGGGTATTGCATTATAAGAACACCCCAACCCTCAATATGGAAAAAATGTAGGTATTACATTTGGGGTCAAGTTTTTTTGGTGCAATTCCCTATCAGTTCACCTCCATTTTGACCTAATCAATGCATATTATGTAAATATAATTACTTTATTTTTTTTCCCTTAATATGCACATAGGGATGTTTGGACTAAGTTGCTAAACTTTTATGACATTAATTGTTTAGGGCACATGCTACACAATTACATTAATGTTAAATAGATATAAAACAAGAAATATTTATGTAGGATTTTGGGATATCCTTTAGTTTCACATATATGAAGTAAGTTCAATTCATTTCTTCTCTTTTCAAAAAAAGGGGAGAAAACTTTTATAAGAGGTACAAATAATATTTCCTCATTTAAGTTTAAAATTTTCATTATGTTTTTTTTCCCTTGCAAATAACAATTTATAAAATTGCATTTTATTTATTCATTCATTCATTATTTTTTAATCATTTGTATATTATTGTTTGTTTGTTACATTATTATATACTATTGTTTATTTACGAGGTTATGGTAGTTCCAAGGATATGTTGAAATTGTATATTAAGTTGGGATATTAGGGTTTGCAAACATGTGAAAGTATTTCATGGGTTTTTCTAGCAAAGCTTATAGCAATGAGGGTAATGTTATCATGTTTTTCTTTTGAAAATGACTTGGATATACAACAAGTTCCACACATTTAGTTTGGATGGCAATGGGTTAATCCCTAAAAACTACATTAAACAACAATAATGTGTTATAAAAAATATTACATGGGTTATGGTAATCATCATGGTACAAAAGGTAAGGGAGTCTAAAAATCAATTTCATGTGTCATTTGAAAGTTGGGGATTTATGATTGTTTATGTAGGGGTGCAATCACATAAACAAAAGCCACATTAAATGCTTGATTAATTTTTCACATTTAAAAGTGGCAATTTAATTTAGTGTTAAAAATATAAGATTTTTTAGATATTTTAGGGTTTTTAATATGTCATTGGAACATGTGAATTAATTTGAAAAAATTCAATGAATAATGTTTTTTCAAAAACACTCATTAAACACTATAATGGTTATTTTTAAGCATAAAAATGACTTGTAAATGAGTTTCAAAAATTTTGAAAATGATATATTTCTTGAAATCTTTTACATAAACCTTGACATGATAGTATAAATAAAAAATTCAAAATTAAAAAAAAATTGAATATTTTTGTGAAAATATTTTTAAAACTATTCCCCCAAAAGCAATCCCTTAAGCAAGCAGGTGTGGCTCGTGTTATCTTGTTGGCATTTATAGTCTAGAATCAACATATAGTTTTCATTTGCATTTTCATACTCATATTAACCTCATACCAATTAATGTGAAATTATATGCATATGAATATCAAATATTCATATCAAGATTCTAAATGTAATTTTGCAAACACATACCAAAGCAATTGAAACCATTATTTTTATAATGTAAAAGGATTTATAATTAAAAATTTTGAAATTTTTAATACTTATTTACTTACTTTTTTTGTCAAATTTTTAATATAAACCTTAACATAATAGTGTAAGAAAAATTTATAATTTATAAAAAAATTTGAAGACGAATTTTCTAAAGATGTCAAGAATATTTTTTAAAAAACAATGGCCTAAGGGGCCAAGTGTGGCTTAGGTTTGAGTGATTGGACCATTCTATTTTAAATGAAAAAAATCAACAAAAAAACATTAAAAAACAATACTTGTTTTTGTCTTTAACTTATAAATTAAAAGAGTTGTTCAATTGGAGAATACAAGGTGGTCTACAACTCTTACTAGTCATGAACAATACAAAATATGAAACCCAAATTGTTTTAAAAATTTATTAAACTTGACATATACATACCCATAAGCAAAAAAATTCACATAAAACATATGAATATGATTTTATTAGAAGAAAAAACTTTTGAATATGAACAAGTGCAATGATAACATTGATGGAGACAAACAACAAACCAAAGTATGTCCCCAATCTTCTATAAAATAATACTAATCAATTCCAATTCTACATACCTAGGTGCATACCCAAATAAATTTCGACTAAACCAACACTAGTTTAGACTTACTTGTCCCAGTGTGCCAAATGTCCTTCCTAATGCCCCCCCTATCCATTCCATTGTTTTTTGTTGTTTGTCCATCATTAAACTCCTACATACATATTGATGATGTCCACCTTGGCACTTTCGTTATCACTCTCAGTGCTCCCCAACATCCTTTTCAACACCCCTTGTTAATTAACATTACTTATTGTCCTTCCTAACACCCCTTGTCATGCTTTTCCAATCATCCATGATTTAGGGGGAAAAAAAATGAATCCTACTAATGTTGTCCCCTTGTACTTCCTATCACTTGTCCACTACCCAAAAATATATTTAAAATAAATAAATCTATTGGTGGCATCCACTCAATGCCCCCACCAATAGATACCACCATGTTGCCCTTTGTCAACTTCATTAACAATCTTTTGTCCACCTTACCTCTCCCTATTGTTAGATCTTTAAAAAACCTTTGTAAGCCCATCATTCCTTGCCAACCTTCATCATCCTTTGTCATTTCTTGTTCTTGTCATCCTTCATTGCTCTTTGAACTTGTTGTCCCTTATAATTTTTTATCACCAACTTGTTGTCTACTACCAACCCCCTATTGTTTCCCATCGATGTCCAATTGTTGTTTAAATCAAACTATAGTGTTCCCTTTCTCATAATTGACCACTTTGAACTTTTATAATGAAATTTGCCCATATTACGACATCCTCTTAAAGGTCCAAGGAATGTCCTCACAAATCCAAGTTGGCAATGTTGGTGGAAATAACATCAATTTTATGAACCAAGATACATGATCTTGAAGGACACCTATTAACTTAGGACCAATTTAGAAGTTTAAGTCCTTTGGACATAAAGTTTAGAACATGGTAAGGGAGTCAAATGATTTGATATTCCACTTATTTCAAATGTCTTTTTCATAATAATCAAATCATCTCATTTTATTTCATTTATTCTTGTATAATTTTGATGTAATTATGTTTTTAATCTTATGTTGAGGTGTAGAATGTTATGCATAGGGGAAGGCATTGCTATGGGTGAAAACTTGAATCCAAAGTGAAAGGCACTAATAGTAAAACTTTCCCCAACATAACAATTGAGGAGCAAGCTGTTAGGGATTTTACATGAAATCTTTTGCTACAAGTTGGAATGGAAAATTATGGTGGTAAGGTGCCCTTCAAATACATCACACAATCTGCTAAAATAAATGAATTAATTTCCAGTGTTGGGCACATATTCTAAAAATCTAGACATCTTAACCAAATATAACTAAGGATATCATTTGTAAAATCTTTTGGATATCAAAAATTATGATATCCTTATCCTTGGATTTCATAATTTTGAGATTTGGTCATGTGATATTTAGACAAGGTAAAAAATTTGATATCCAAGTAGGATATCAAATCCTTATCTTGGATCTAGATATGAAGGGGGTTTACATTTAAGGTGTATGGTGTAGGCCATTAGAAGGGGAAAAAAAAGTGGACATCGCCCCTAAACCTAAAAAAAACCCTAAAAGTAGAATAAAAAGGGGTTGAAACTTTAATTTAAGCCCCACATTGTATTTTAACTCCTCTTTGCATTTCTTCTTACTCTTCTTTGTGCTAGTTGTAGTTCCCTTCTATGAGTTTGTTGGTTTTTTCTCATTGCATTTGTTGCTACTTTCTTCATCATAATTGTTGATGTTTCCTTCTTCACATTTGTTTCTCCTCATTATGTTTATTGCTATTTTTTTTTTCATGGTTGTTGTTTTTTTTCATCTTGCTTGTTGTTGCTCTTTTCTTTGCATTTACTGCTTGTCCTCATCGTGTTTACTACTTGTTTTCATCTCATTTATTGCTTCTCCCCTCTTTGCATTTGATGCTTTTCCTCTTTGTGTTTGCTACTTCTCCTTTCTTTGTGCTTACTATTTCTCCTTTTTACTCTTATTGTTTTTGCTCTTTGCATTTGTTGCTTTTTCTTGTTGTGCTAGCTTCTACTCCCCTTTTTGTGTTTGCTACTTCCCCTCTTTGCACTTGCTGCTACTTCTCATCTTCGTGCTTGCTACTACTCCCCTCTTCACACTTGTTGCTTCTTCTCTTCACAATTGTTATTGTTCCTTCTTTGCGCTTGATTCTAGTTCTTGTCTTGATTTTGTTATCTGGAATGCTAGATATGAGATGGATATTAGTGTTGGCAAGTATTTGCCCATATTGAAATCCAGCATTTGAATAAAATTATTTTTTAAATTGTTGCAGGATATTACAAGTGAATTTTTTTTCAAAATAATAATAATCAGAATGGGTGAATAACAAATTGATAGACCAGACCTGATGGATATTGAAAAAAACCTAATATCTGCCCAACACTGGTAATTTCATGCAATTATGTTTTTTAAAAATGAAGTAAAATTACTATAACCAACATTATTACATGGACCTTTGTTTATTTTATACCTTTCTTTTGTGGATGGTGTCATTGAGTTCGGCAGCAGCCAATGGAAATTTGAAGTTGGAACCAGACATTCATGAGTCAGCCAGCTGCCACCATCCCATTATTATTATACTGCTATTCATATAAAGCATGTTTGGAAGAACATTCGGGAACACTGTCCATGAAAAGAATAGGTTGGGAATTCCCCCTCCAACTCGTCATGGCCCATGGGCGTATGGCTTTGTGTGGCTAGGGTTTTGGGGCCCTTGGGTTTAGTGAAAGCTATAACAACAACAACTGCTGTACTTCAGATCTGTCCTGCTCGCACCATCGATTCCCAAATCTGGAGGCTTTACATTCTTTGTTCAGGATAAGCAGAGATCTGACAATCTGGACACTTTTCACAGCAAAGGTACATGATTCATGAATGGAGTACATTAGCCTAGTCCAAATAAGGCAATTCATTAGTGATTTTAGTGGGGTTAATAAATCATTAAGCCATCTCCTTTGATTTCCAACACTGCTAAATCAGGTAGTACATTTATGGCATAATGAAGAAGGCTCTTCTCCAGCTTTACACTAGGAGTCAGGGCCCAAAAAAATTGGGTTCAACTTTGAGCATTTCTAAACAAATAACTAAATAAATAAAGGGAAAACACCCGGCAAGGGAACAAGAGAAGAAAAAAAGAAACTATCGAAGTTGAAACAAATGACCACACCTGAAAGCTCAGAATGCACAATGGGGAGCCCTAAGTAGTAAGAGGAGAAGTCAAGAATCAACTTCAAGCATTATTGGCTTGTTGTTTTGCCCCAAGTTACTAATAAATGCCAGAACATTGACATTAAGAGATTAATAAATGCTGCAACATTGGACCTAAGGGTTGCAAATTGGCTTCCCAAATTCGATAGTACCCCTTTTTCACCCTTGGGGCCAATACAAGGCCATGAAGTTCAGCATTTATTAGTAACTTCAGGCAGATTGAATTTTTAAAAAAATTTCAACCTTCAGTCTTAGTGTAAAGCCCTTGGGCTGATTTCAACTTTTGCACCAATATGACTGCTTGATTTGAGTTGAACACTGGCCTTGACTCCTTGTGTAAAGTGGGCCTTAAGTTGGCTCCAGCCTCTAGAGAGAGATGGGCAAGCTTAGATGACAATTGACCCTCCCGCCATGTGTAAGTACTTTGTCTTCCTATTGGAGGGTAGGAACAAGTGACGCCCCCCTTATGGTTCAGGTTGAAGCAAGAGCCACCAGCTCTCCATGAGGGGATGGATGGTGGGAGGGACAGGAAACACTTTTTCATTGTGTTCATGTTGCCTAACTAACCATGGTGGTTACTAGTTAGGTCAGTTTGTTGTTTTTGGCTACTTACCTACTCACAACTTAGTAAGCCCTCACTTCTGTGCTAAGAATCTACAGGCATCTTCTAAAGTAGTAGCTACCTATTAACACAACTACCTACAGGACCTACCCTTTTACAATATAAGTTAACCAATGTGGAAACCAATGTTGGGTGGGTATCAAAAAAATGTGAGAATCGAACAAGTTTAAAGCTAGTTTCTCAATTTGATGCCCTTTATGAAACCCAGCTATAGGATTTTATATAATGTGAGAATCAGGCCTTTGAAACCTTGATTAAATTTTATTGAAACCTTGACAGGGTATTAGAAAAAATCAGGGTCAAGGTTTCAAAGTTTAGAATTAATTAGGGTTTCAACAATCAATAGGGTTTAGTCATTTAGTTAGTGTTTAATCAATATTTAGTAGTTAGTTTAAGGTTTAGTTAGGTTTAGGGTTTAGCGAGCAAGCGACGCCACTTGTTGTTTGCTATAAAGCAAGTGTTTCAAAATGATTTGTTGATTGTGTGTGAGTTATTTTTGGTCTTTTGTTTCTTCTTTCTTACTTGCTTAGCTTAATATGCTTGATTAGTTAGTTTGTTTATTAATGTTTTTTTTAGTTTTGCTCAAGCTCTTGTTGCTCCTCTTGCTTGAAGCTACTATTTTGTTCCTCTTGTTCAACGTGCTATTGTGCTCCTCTTGCTTGACCTACTACCCTACTCCTCTTGCTCGACCTACTATTCTACTCTTTTTATTTGACGTTGGTGCTCCTCTTGCTTGACCTATTATTCTGCTCCTCTTGCTCGACTTGCTACTTTAATCCTCTTGTTCGACTCGTTACCCCTCTTGCCTCATGCTGCTGCTCTATTATTTTTGCTTGATGTTATTACTCCTTTTGCTCAATGTTGTTGTTCATTGCTCACTCAGGTACCTTTCTACTTCACTTGTGATTTTGTTGTTTTTCATTCCTTTTGCTTGACATTGCTACTTTTGCTCCTGTTATTTCAAATTAAAATCTC
>Ga0116229_10000047_pt1 | contig 102251 bp, 55 predicted proteins | sample S1TSphgellanicum_3_FD_87313 | JGI IMG/M metagenome (GOLD analysis project Ga0116229, IMG submission 87313) | Host-associated microbial communities from peat moss isolated from Minnesota, USA - S1T2_Fc - Sphagnum magellanicum MG | ecosystem: Host-associated > Plants > Peat moss > Unclassified...
AAAATGTGACCAATCAATTACCTATGCATTTCGGTTATTACACCACCAAAGATGCCTTCTTCAATTTGGTCTTGTCAAGTCACTAGCAAAACCACAAAAGGAAAAGGAAAAGGAAAAGGAAAAGAGGCTACCATTCACCTAAAAATTATTCCACCAAATGCAATAGTGAACTACGAGGGATGGAAAGTTTCTTTTCTCAAGGGCATGTACAATGCAAAATTACCTGCATTAATTCAAGTAATTTTGCTCAAGGGTAGCAAACTCACTTATGCTGCCAAAATATTGCTTAGTTTGATGGTCCTGGCTGAACAAGGGAAACAAGTGAACTAGGCTAGAATCATTTTCAACAATTTGTACTTCAGATTGCATGATCTTTCAACATTGGCAAAAGCAAGGGCAAGTTGAAATAACACCAAATTTGGGGTTGCACAAGTGGTGGATATCCTCTTTTGAAATTGGTTTCCAATAGATCCAACACTCATTATACTAAATTCTGAAGGAGAGGATGAGGTTAATGGGCATTCCCCCCAAGGGATTTGGATGGGACTAGACACCAAAGTTCCTAGAGCATTTTTTCAGGGCAAGCCAATTGATATGGATGATGAGATGGATACAATACAAAAACCAATGGGATGAGTAGTTAATTAAAAAGTTCGCGACGACTGAAATTGAAGATGTTGTCAAACCTACTCCCTATGTTAAGGTTGCGGAATTTGGGGAAATTAAGGTTGAAAAATCCAATATTGTTTCTAACAAAACAAACCCCTACATATCAATCACTAAAGGTATCTAGCCTAAAAACAAAAGGTAGAATGTGGAATCCAAGTCCAATGCAACATGCACACATTTATGCAACAAGCCTTCCTGAAAGTTGGACCTAATGGGAAAAGGCATTGAAATTCCTACCAACCTCTTTCATGAATTGCATCATTGGTTGGACGATGAGGAAATTCTAGTTGGGGACATTCCACCAAATATGTTTTTCGGTGGGATTCACCCACATAATTTAGGGGAAGTTGTCAAAATTGTTTGACCTCATGACACTTCATTCTTGGTGTGGGGTAGCCTTTTTCCTACACCTACTAAAGTAGACACTAGAAGTTAAGGATTGGCTCCCTTTCTTATTGCCTCCTTGAAATCATTAGAGAATTGTTTTTTTTCATCCAAAGCTTTTGCTTAAACGATGGGTAACATTTCCAAGGCTTTTCTGAACTCACTTTAACCAAAAAGGATGCAACAAGTGAGGGGCAATAGAAGAGTCTCCAAGAGGTGGCTGACCCAAAAAGCTAGCTACACCAATTATGGAACTCCGACTCGTCCCTTACCATTCAACACCTACAAATAAAAGTGAGACTTTGGAAAGGATGAACAAAATAATGCAAGAGTTGGAGACCAAAAATTTGCATTAAGGTCAAAGCAAGATAGAAAAGGTGAACATCTTCATTTTAACCAATGACACTAATGGGGGAACATTGAGCAACGAATGGTGAGTACCCAATGGGCTCAAATGAACAAGGAATCTTTATAACATATTCCATGTCACATCATCAAATATTCTACAAAATTTTCATGCCACATGGGTTCACTATTTGTAACATGGCAAAATATTCTACCACGTGGACAATGGTCCGGTTTCAAAACACACAAACTAAATTCTTTTGGAGGTCTTTATGGGTGAAAATGGTGGTTCACAATTGTACCCATAAACTTGGGGGTCTTTTAAAGATTACGAACCACATTAGAAACAATTGCCAAAACATAAACGATTAGCCCATCCAAAGATAAGAATATAACATATTCTAGAAATGATATTCATTGCACCAAGAAATTAATTTTTCTTACATCATAATTGGAAGTTTTCCACCAACATTAACATATTGGATTGTGAATAGTGAAAATGAAACATGCAATCCAAAACTTGATGCAAATATAGTTTTATTATAATCTCATTGGTTGTCAATTGTTTTAGCATGTGCCAATAACCATTAAACCTCACCCCAACTCCACGTGGGATAACGAATGAAATCTTCAGACTAACCACAATACATTATGTTTCGTAGGATATGATACATGTGTTTACATTGTACCCATGCTCCATGCCTACCCAAAAAAGTTGTTGACATGACAACAAAATATATGCAAGAACAACATGGGTTATTTTCAATTGTCACGTCAAAACGCTTGTGGTCATAGAATATGTTGTGGATTCATCCATACCTAGGGGGGGTTAGACATTTACAAGGGGCAAACCAATAGACAGAATGAGCAATTTACCAACATCCCAACGTTGGTGTGTTGTTGCGTTAATTTAAACACTAAATGACTTCTCACTTTCTTCCCACAATGAGGTGTGGGCCAACTACTTGCATCTACAAGTCTGATTACATCTAGTCTATAGGTTGAAAGAACTTGGAAATTGCTTGAAGTGGAAGGTTCACCTTTAAATTAACTTCGAGGGTTGGTCTTGTGTTCAAAGTCAAACAAAAACCTAGCTTTTTCCAATGATGATATATATTTTTGAATCAGGTTAACACCATGCTGAACATGCCATATAGTCGGGACATGCGGTCTAGCAATGGCATACTTTCACAAAGAACCACCCACACAACAGGTGAAATCATTTGGATAGAACAAATGTTTATGGTGTTTAGGAGCCCCACTTTGAAATTAAACCCAAAAACTAAAATATCATGGAGCTAAGGTCCCATATGTCATGTGTATTGATTTTACCTATCCACGTCACATCGATATATTTTTTGCAATGTAGAATATTGCACTATAAAACTAGGAAGGCATTAATCAATATGCCAAAGGCCATCCCCACACATAATCTCACTAGTTATTATGCCACCTTGAAAAAGTATAAGAAACATACTTTGGGCAACACATGGTGACCTAGGGTTAGGCAAGTTGTCAACACTATTGGGTTAACAAGTGAGAACAACCACACAAGGATGAGAGAAGTTGATGCAATCAGGCCTAAGCGACTCATCTTCCACCCTTGGCAAAAAGTCAACACTACGCTTTGCAAAACCAAACACATCCTCACCCTCCAAATGAGTAGTTTGTGTGGTGAATGAGATCCAAAAGTATAATTAACAATGGCTACTGCAAGCTTGGAAACATCCTTTGAAAAATGGGCCCTCTTCAAAAAAAATTCATTTCTATTAGGACCTTTCCCAAAAGGACCTTCCTGTAATTAATGTTGATATAGAATGGGCTGTTTAAAAGCTCGAACATAGTCATCAAACGTGGTTGTGTACAAAGAGGTGCCATGTTTTCCCAATTGTTGTAACCAAATGTTATGCACAATCTTAGCAAGATTGCAAGTCCACATATCTGCCCACTCAACATCACTGAACTTCCGCAAACACTAAGAAGAGCATATTAGACCATAAGTGTAGGAACAAAAAAGACAAAAGATAAATCCTTGAACATAATATATGAAAGGAAAATCTTACATGGGCCATGAACTTTCCCCATTGTTTGAAATGAAAGTGCTAGGAGGCAAGCTGGTTACCAAGTTTGTGAACAACAGATTCAGACATAACTTTTGACGAAAGCCACTAGCAATGGATAAACTTTGCATATCGAGTGTTTGCTTCTTTAAAGACTTGGAATTTTTGTAGTTAAAGCATAGGGTTTTATGTTGAGCCTACAATTCAAGTTTGATCAATTGTTTAGTATTCCTATCAAGTAATTGAGTCAGTGGCACATACATGTACTTGCTTTGTCCACCATCCTTACAGTGGCATCACCAGAGTCCTAAACAATTCTAACAACATTCCAATTTTCTTACGCATTGTTTAATATCATGTTAACAAATAGAGATATAATCAAGTGCAAACATAAATCTTTATTGAACGAAAACTAAAACATGATGCTCACAACATGAAACATAACATCAAAAACTCCTCAAGGTTCTTATCACATGAAATACACAAACTTGTGCAATGAAAAAAAGAACACCAAACCATCAACAATAAGGTATTTAACTAAAAGACCAAATCATAAATAACCAAATTAATATAAGTAAAGAAAGTAATTCAACCTTGTGAAAATAACCTAGTTACTTTCCCACTCCAATAACTAATGAAACCTAACTAGTTGAGTTTGAATTCTGAACATTCCCCTTCAAGCTCAAATCCATTTCTAGTACACCAAGCATTTTTCTAAACCTCCTTAGCTTGTTTGTACCTAAAGCCTTGTGAAAATGTCAACAACTCGATCTTCAGTATTGACATGAATAAAGTTAATTTATCTTGCCAGAACTTTTTCTCTAATAAAATGGTAGTGCACCTCAATGTGCTTTGTCCTAACATGATAGACTAGGTTGTTAGTAAGTAGTATGCTACTAATGTTATCACAATAAATGACAACAAGAGCATCCACTAATTGTCCTAAATATGAAAGTAGTTTTTGTAACCAAACTACTTCACATGTAACAATTACTGCGCCTTTGTATGCTGCCTCCATGCTTGATAGTGCAACTATTGGTTATTTCTTATTATTCCAACTAACAACACCATTTCCAAAAGAAAACATGAAACCACTATTTGATTTTCTATTTGAAAATCAGCCCAATTAACATCCTTGTATCCATGTACTTGTAACTAGCTCTTGGCTTCATAAAAAATTCCACATTACAAAGTATGTTTTATTTACCTTAATATGTGGCTCATTGCATCTAAATGTGGGTTTTGTGATGTTTGCATAAATTGACTTACCACTCCAACTACATAATTCAAATTTAGCCTTATGAGGGTCATGTAAATCAAACTCCCCACTATGCGCATGTACATAGTGGTATCCTCCACAAGGTCTCCTTCATCTGCACTTAACTTCACATTTTGCTCCAATGGAATTTAAATGGGTTTGTAACCCCCCGTCATCCCATATTTGGACAATTTGTTCAAGGCATATTAGCTTTGTAACCATATCCCTTTAGGGGACTGGATTACCTCAATGCCAAAAAAGTAATGCAATTCTCCCAAATCCTTCATCTCAAATTTTTACTTCAAAAGCTTCTTCAAATCAAAGATGTTTGCATCACTATCTCCTGTGATAATCAAATCATCAACATAAATGATTATGACTATAATCCCATGATCTATCTTTTTCACAAATAGTGAAAAATCTGCATTGGATGTTTGAAATATATTTGTGACAAGATACTGACCTATTTTGTTTGACCAAGCTCTAGGTGCTTGCTTCAAGCCGTACAAAGCTTTCTTCAACTTATAAACCAAATTAGGATGTGTTTGGTCCACATAACCTGGTGGTTGTTCCATGTACACTTCTTCCTATAAATCCCCATGAAGAAAAACATTCTTTACATACATTTGATGTAAAGACCATCCTTTTATTGTTATCATAGCAATGATTGCTTTTATAGTTGTCATTTTTACAACTGGACTATAGGTCTCCTCATAGTCTATGCCATAAGTTTGGGCATAACCTTTCGTAACAAATTTTGCTTTATATACGTTCATAGATCCATCTACATTGTGCTTGACTTTATACACCCATTTACGCCCAATTGTTTTCTTGTCCTTTGGTAAAACTACCAATTCTCAAGTAGCATTAACATCCAACGTCACTATCTCTTCATCCATGGCATTGTCCCACTTAGGGTTTCCAACTACCTATTTAAAATAAATGGGTTCATCCTCCTATATAACTCTCACCATGTATGCATAATGATGAGCTACAAAGCCATCATATGTGAGTCTTTATACAAGGTACTTAATTCGCATGGATTTCATATTACACTATTGTTGTTAGGTGTTTTCAAAGTTTTCTTGGCCATCCGAGCTCCAAGAATAATAACTGAAAGGACTCTTGATTTTTCACCCATACTCTTTTCTGAATCATTTGACTCACCATTTACATGAGAATTTCTAGATGATGTACTACCATGTACAAATGTTTGAAGATCTTAATCTTCCTTTCCATGGAGTGCTACTTGACCCACTAATTGAAGACTCTTGTGGTCCACTAATTAATTGTGATTCTTGTTTTACATCTAATGAAACATCACCATTTCTAGCCTTTTCATCTTTTGTTATTTTCAGTGTTGAGTACCAACTAACCATTTCATCAAACACAACATCTTTACTCACTTGCAACTTTTGAGTGGAAGGGTGGAAACATCTATATCCTTTTTGTTCATAGAAATATCCAATGAAAATACATTTCTTAGTTTTTGGGTTTAGTTTTTATCTTTTCTCGTTAGGAACATGCATGTATGCGATGCAACTAAGCACTCTAAGGTGTGAGACATCTGGTTTCTTGCCTGTGAAATTTTTTTTAGGTGTCACACAATGAACTACTGTTGTGGGTGTTTGATTCATGATATAAACTATAGTTACTACCGATTCAGCCCAAAAGTAATTTGGTAAATTCTTCTCATTCAACATGGCACATGTTATTTCTATAATGTGCATGTTCTTTGTTTCAACAACTCCATTGTGTTGTGGGGAATAACTACATGAGTACTTCCTTTGAATTCCATGTTTCTTCAACTATTCATTGAATTCATTTGAAAAATACTTTCCCCCTCCATCGGACCTTAAGCACTTGATGTTCACAACCTTCTCTTTCTACACCATTACTTTGAAATTCAAAAAATGTTAAAACACTTCACCTTTGTGTTTCATGAAGTAGACCCACACCTTCTTTGTGTGGTCATCAATGAAACTCACGTAATACTTATAGCCTTTAATGGATTTTGTCTTCATGGTCCACACATCTTAGTGGATCATTTCCAAAGGTTTGCAACTTACATGAGTTGTTTGAACTGGGAATGGATGTCTAGCTTGCTTCCCCAATTGGCATGTTTCACAAACTTTTGACATCACCTCTTCTGTTCCAAATTTGGGAAAACCTCCAACAAGATTTTGTTTCTCCATTAGCTTAAGACATTGGAGATTAAACATGGTCAACTCGCTTGTGCCAAATTAGAATGTTTCCAACTCGTTTTCCATGTGTGAATAACATGGAATTCACCTTAGGCATGTTCACATCCAAGATGAACATTCGTCCATTCCTTTCCCCTTTTGTGATCAATTTGCCTTGGTTCTTCATGTCTTTCACAAAACATCCATTTGGGTTGAATGTCACATGTAAACCTTGTTCCACCATTTGGCCTACAGAGACCAAATTTTTTGTCATGGTTGGAACATGAAGTACATCTTTCAAGTACTTTGTTTCCCCATCTTGCATGGACAATGGCACCTTGCCAATTTGTGTGATGGGATGTGTAATGTCATCACTAGTTTCCACAAACCCTAGTGTCTTCAAATCCTTTGTGTCTCTAAACCATTCTCCATGATTAGTCATATGGTTTGAAGCTCCAGAATCCACATACCAGACATGGTTGTCTGATACACCTCCTATCATTGAATTTGCCATGTGTTGCATCATAAATAATTGTTCATCACCTTGATTGCTAGTTGATGCATAATTCCCTTGTTGCAACTTTCCATTTCGTGCATCATGCTCCCTTTGATAATAGTTTTTTATCATGTGCACAGGTTTCCCGTAGTAGTAGCAATTTGAATCGCTATTTGGTTGTTAACTTCGATGACTTCCACCACGACCTCCACGACTTCCTCTTCTTTTAAAGTTTCCTCATCCACCTCCATGAGGTTGAACCTCATGTTGATGATGTCCACCATGCGAACTTCCATGTCGACCTCGAAATGGGGTTTTACCATCTTTACCATTACTTCTATTACTATTTGAATAAAAAACACTTTCTTGTGATCCTCCATTGGATGAAGTACCCACAATTCTCATCTCTTCACTTAGAAGTAGGGTTATTAAATCTTGGAAATCAAAAATGTTTTTCAAATTATAATTGAAGTATAAAACTGGTTATAGTTTTCTCTAAGTCCATTCAAGGTCACAACCATTAGATCTTCATCATCTACAACAGCTCCTATAGATGCAAAAACATTTGCAAGGTTTTTCACCTTTGTAGATAGTCATTAATGTTCATTTTATTTTTATGTAAATAATGCAATTTTTGCTTAAGTTACATTTTGTGGGCTTGTGTATTAATGTTATACATCTTCACCAATGTATCCCAAGCTTGCTTGGGTGATTTTGCATCTTGAATATGCATAATCATGGATTCAAACACACTCACAAAAATCCAACAAAAAAACTTTTTAAACTTTTTCATGCCAAGTTTTATTGGTTTGAATTTGTTGTTGTGTGGGGTTTTCTGGGAGAGGAGGTTCTTTTTCATCATCGGTTATGAACTCTCAATAATCTTTCCTTGTTAAGAAATTCATAATCTTAAATTTTTCACACTTGAAAAATTGTTCTTATCTAGTTTCTCAATTGCAATTTGAAAAAGATTGTCCGCCATCTCTCAAGGCAACACTCAATGTCTTCTTAAGGTTTCACAAATGATTTTAATTCCTTCCTTAGGTTTCTAGGATTAGGGTTAAGGTTAGGGTTGAACAAGATGGACCTTACATATGTATGTATGTCTTGAGTATTATACAAAATTCTATACTATACATGGGTTTTATGTATATGTACGTATCTCGTATAATATTTCATATGGTATTAAGTACATGATTACATACCACACTTTTGTATGAAGGTTTTGATAATGTATTTGCACTTCCTAATCTTCAAACTCCTTCCTTCAAGTTCTCCCAAGTTGTATTTACTCCACTTCAAAAATTTGTTGTGATGTTTTCTCAAAACAAACTTTTGTCACAATAATTTTGCAAAGCTACACTGCTCACATATGACCTTGAATCGATCTAAAATTTTGGTGAAACATAAACAATTATGTCTATTACCATCTTTCAAAATTTCAGCTCATTTAACTTCATAAAATGAGAGATCTTGCTACTTCTTTGAAATCACTTCAAACTGGGACCTAAACACAAAATGACTTACAACTCCTTTTTAGCAACTCCAAAATCCTTAAGGTATTTTGGGAGACACATTAGATATATGTCTTTTATTTTTGTTCAAAATTTCAGCTCTATTAATGATGAACACAAACATATATCATTTTCAAAAGACATTGACTTCAAAACTGAAATTGAAACTTTAGATACTTGAATCTCTTTCAATACAGATCCAAATGACATGAAATTTTCTTTCACATATATATTCCTTTATGATCTATAAGATCCCAAAGCTACAGATTCAAAAAAGTTCAAACAAAGGAGATATGACCAAAAAACCAAATCTGGCATAGAGTCTTCAAAGGCTCATAACTCTCACAAAATATATCTTTGTCTTTTGAAAATTTGAAAATAGAAGTGTTTTATAATCTTCTATAGTCTCTCCAAGTTTCATTCCAAGATATTTTCACATTAGATCTAGATCTAGATTTAAAGATATGATTTCCACAACCCTTAATATGTTGATCTTCTCTCACATGTTTCCTTTTCTTTTCTTTCTCTTCACATTCTTTCCTTTCCCCATTTCTCTTTTGCACTTGACAAACTCCTATGATATTACTAGAGGCTCTCAAGCTCTAGTTCTAGAGACTTTTTAGGTTTAGATTTCTGTCAACTTTCTCATTCAACAACTTAAGTTCTAATACCATGTTAACAAATAGGAGATTTATTCAAGTGCAAACATAAATTTTTATTGAAAAGAAACTACAACATGATGTTCACAACACGAAACATAACATCAAGAACTCCTCAAGGTTCTTATCACATGAAATACACAAACTTGTGTAATGAAGAAAAAAGAAGGCCAAACTATCAACATCAAGGTATTTAACTAAAAGACCAAACCACAAATAACCAAACTAATATAAGTAAAGAAAGTAATTCAACCTTGTGAAAGTAACCTAATTACTTTCCTACTCTAGTAAATAATGAAACCTAATTAATTGAGCTTGAATTTTCAAGAGTTGGTAGGTTTTTAAACCTACATATCTACGTATTTACCTAGGACCTACCTACTTACCTACCCAACTACTTATTTATATACATAGATAGGTAGAATTATAGGACCTACTTAATTACTTAGGTAGGTAAATAGGTAAAAAAAACACAAGATTAAGTGAATTAAATAATAGTTCCAGGAAATTTTCCTTTTTTTAATTTTATATTTTGCTTTTAAAGTGAAGTTTTTTTGAATTCATCTCAAAACGACACATGTATTTGAATGTGAAAACATAAAAAAACAAGCCTACTTTATATAGTTTGTAACATGGGTCAAAGGTAAAACATATAGGTTAAATTTTTAGTTGTTCCTTAGGTGTAAATTGAATTGCAATTGAGTTACAATTTTTAAAAATTATTTCACATGTTTTGTGTTTGATTTTCATTATGTAAATTATATAATTAAATTAATAATTATATGATAATTAATTATTTAATAGTTATTTATTTGAAATAATGATTTGAATTTTTTTTTCTTCAAATAATTAATCACTTATCATTTGAAATTTTGAAATTTTGAATTGGTTATTTTAATTAATTAATGAACTAATTATATGAATTAAAATTATTTATAATTCATATTAATTAAATAAATTAAATATTAGTTAATAATTATTTTTAAAATCATTATTAAATATTCAATATTAAATATGAATTTTGGTAAAAAACACAAAGATATAAGTAGGCATATCCATATATGCATTGAATTGAATTTTTAATATAATATACACATTTTTTTTAGTTTCACATTTAAATTAATTATATGTATTCAAATAATTAATTAGTTGATGGATTTAGATAATTAATGATTTGGTAATTATTGGTAATTATTGATGAATTAATAATTATCTAAATAATCAATCTAATTCATTATGAAATATCCCCAACTTAGTATAATATTTATTTTGATATATTTAATAATTAATTAAATTCTCAATTAATGTAAAATTAATTATATGAATTAAATTAATTTATTCATATTAATAATTAAATTATTGAAATAATTATTCTTTACAAAACATTACATATGTATATGTATCCTTATTAAATTATGAACAATTTTATTATAAACATAACATAGTTGAACAATAGTACTTTAGTAGTGGCACACTAATGGTCGTACCAATTATATCAATGGGAATCATAACCAAAAACTATTTGCAAATGTATCCCACGATGGGTGGTGGAAATGTGGACACGTGGCATGATTACATGTATGAACATTGTACATTAGTTGCAACATAGTTGTTGTTTTAATGACACATTTATAATAATTTTTAAATAGTTTCCACATGCAACTACAATATAATTTCTAAAAAATCAAACATGGTTGACTACATATGTATATATGAGGTGTATAAATTACTATATAAAAAACTCATTTTCAACTCTTGCAACTATAATATAATTAAGTGATTTTTTAATGTGACAATTTATTTATTAATACACCATAATTTTAGGGGGATGCTTGCACAATAATTGTATATGAGTTTCTATTTAGTTTTAGTTATAAGGTAGTGTGGTTTTTGACAAAATTGATTTCTCATAGTGTATTGAAACTATAAAAGAATGGTTAGATGATCCAAAATTTATTCATTTAAAATATGTTGATATTGGAACAAAAATGATGGTCATATAAATTATTAATGTTTCCAAAGATGCAATAAATGGAACTATAATTATTATAATTACATTTCTAACATTCAACAATGAAAAAATAATAAGAAGTATTACAATAAAAATTATAAACACAAATATTTGTATAACATTAAATAGATAGAAATTACAAAATAAATATACCCATGAAACAAATTATTTTAAATCATCATTTCCAATTGTATTAATATATGTTGTTACGAATCTTAAAACATAAGGTGTAAAAATTACATAAATTTTTTTCATTCATATTAAAAAGTCAATTGTTTTAGGTTTGACATATTTTATGTTATCAAGAGTTACAAATCATACAAATTTAATAGCACTTTGAACTTGCTTAATTTTTAAATTATTATTATACATATAATTTATATTCAATTTTATTTTTTCAACAATGTCTTGAATTATTATATTTATGATTTCAATGATTTATTGGGAATCATGTTTACAATTACAAAATTGAATGCAAAAATTAAGTTCAACATGAAATTAATGCATTATAACCAAATTCAATATATATGTATAATTTGAAAATTTGAAAATAGTTATATGTAGATGAAGATCCATATATTTGGGAATGAATTATTGTAAAAATGATTTTCTAGGTTTCTTTACTTCATGGTAGTATAAAATTTTCCATTTTTCTTTCATGTTTTTCTATCAATTTTCTTCAACTGAATTTTTTTCTTTTCCATGGAGTTTTTGTTTATTATATTGTGTTTGTCATTTTGATCCATACATGAATATGCACCTTAACATCATGAATTAATGCATAATTTTTCAACAATTGGGTGTGGGAATAGATAACAATCTTGTAGATAGGATGCAATAACACATTGTAAAAATATATTGAAAGCCTAAATTTTCACATGTGGTAGTATTTTATTATGACACCTTGATTTTGATAGGCATCATTCTACCAAAAAAAGTTTTTGTTTTCCTTTGATAAATGATAAACACAAATTTTAAAACATGTATAAGTTAGTGCCCATGTTTACATGCTAGTAAGATGTTTATTCAAGGCTTCTTCTTTGTTGTTTTATGTTTGAAAAAAATTGGCCATTTTCAATTTATTTTATTTTTTTCACATTTTGAGGAAATTTGTTGAATCACATAGCAACATGGATGTGTATTTACTCCAACAATGCAATTATACTACTTTAGTGTAATATGGAAATAAAAAAAGTTGTATGACACCACCTTTGTTGAAATTCAATGGACTTTTGATATAATATACATAGTTTTTTTAAGTGCATAAATGACATAAATGAAGTTCACTATGTATGAGAAAGATGTTTCTTTAGTCATGTCATTCTACAAAGATTCATGAGGAGGAGTATTTGTTATGTAATTATTATTTTTGACGTTCAAAGTTAATTTTTTTTTTTTTCATTTTGGGATGCATGTTCCAATGTATGGTTCTTTTTTAAAAGTATAAATCTAAATTATTATACCCCCAAATTGTAAATAAGTATAATTATCATATATTATCTTCACCAAATCGTATAGTTGAAATTTTCATATTTTCATATTTAATATGTGTAAATGGTTACATGGAACAATGTGCAAGCCTATTGGATGTACTAAACGTATTTTCAAGTTTAAAATCGAAGGTAAGAATGCAAAATAATGAAAAAAAGATGTTGTTGATCTTTTTCTAGGGTTTCAAATTAAGACTAGCAAAAGGCATTACAAAATTTAACACTTGTTATTGATTGGTCATATCAATTGATTGATTACGCAAAATAATTTGATTGCTCAAACTGTTTTGTTATTAATAATATCCCTTTTTTTTTACAACATCAATTTCATGGTTGTAGGCGGGGCATAAAAAACAACAATATAACTATCTTTATGTAAAACCTGTTGTTGGAAACTTACATGTTAAGTATAAGTCATTACACCAAAATATGACATTCATGGATGGCTAGTTTTAAATATTTACATTTATAAATATTTATACTGAGTATAAATTTAAATTTAAATTTTATTTATTGTTCCTATCTTTATCTTTTTATTTTTTCACATTTAAAAAATCTATTTCTTACTTTATACTTTGGTCTATAGTCATTTTTTCTTTCTTTCATATCAACGTATTGTATTTTTTATTTTATAATTTTATTGCCATTTTAAAAATCCTTAATTACTTTATTGTTATCCATGTTTTCATTGTTTTTATCATCATTAATGTCATTGTCATCAAGAACATTTTAGTATAAGTTTGGCATTTATGTTTATTTATTATTTATTTGTCATTTCGTTAACTTTGAAACCTAAAATGGTCGCCAAAATAATCTAAAGATGTTTCTCAAAATGTTTTACAAAAGTCATAATCCACTATTATGTAGGTAAGGTATTTGGTGACTTCTACGTATCCAGAAACATCTAGATGGTTAGTACATAAGTGATTACGATGATAAACTATTTGCATTACTTTTTTATTCAATTTATTATTATATATATTTCATTTTCTATATATATATTGACCTTAATCAATTAAATTTCAGCATATTGATAAAATATTAATCAACTGCCATGATACCATATCATATAAACCATTATAGACAATTTTTAATATAATATTTTTGAATGGTACAATATTCCATCAACAAAACATTAATTTCATTTTAAAATAATATAATCAGATATTCAAAAACACAAAATTCAAAGATTTAATTGACTAGCCTATTTTTTAGATCATGGCCACTTCAACACCTATTTATAATGAATAATTCATTAATTTTAAAGATTTCATTTTGCCAAATGGTAGGACATCAAATATTTTATTAGATTCTTATTTTTTCAAGAAAAAAATTTATAAACAATTTTTTTTTAAAGAATGTCAACATTTATGAAATTAATGTAAATATTGTCAATTTGGTCCAAATAATGTATGGCCTAAGATCAAACAAACCCAAACACAACCTATCCATTGTGCGTAACAAGGAGTTAAAAAACAAGCAAGAAATGCCATATTTAAAAACACTAAATATGTGTTTTATGATCAAAATACATACTCACACATCTATGAACAAACCCAAAACTCATTTCGATTTCACTAACAATTGTATTAGTAAAAATTTCTTTTAATTTCTTAAGATATAAAAGAGTGATATTGATGCAATCACCCCCATATGGTTTAGAAACATCACTCACATCACCAAATTAACAAGGTTGTTGACAACCAATAAAAGCTTCAATGTTCATAAAGGTGTTTTACAACTGACATTATTTGCTACCACTTTTCATTGATTCAATAACACACACCCTATGCATACCTCTAGTGTTTACAATCACACTTTTTATTATAGATATTCAAAATTCTTCACAAGGTTCATTCTAAATAAACTTAGAGAAATGATTTTCTTTGATCATTCAATTTTGACTATAATGTATGCATGTCTCTATTTTAAGGAATTTCATCCCATTCTATGAAACCTTTGTGAAGTGAAGGCATCATGTAAAACAAGACTTGACATCATGATGACTCCTTTTGGACCAAATAGAACAATGGATGCCTCAATTGCCAACCTATTCCTCTTTGCTTACCATATGCAAAAAAAAAAAATCAGTTTCATGGAAATTGCATCTCAATGAGGATATTCAAAGAACCAAATGGTGACATTACTATTTTGTTCAAGGTTTCTATTTCTATTTACATATGAATATGTAAACCTCTGTATAATCTATAACAAATTCCATTATCATTTTACAAGCATATATTCGCAAGTTCTCATTGATAGAAACAAACACCAAAAATAACTATCATGACGACTATTATTATATTAATATTGACCAACTTCATTTCACACCATTATCAATTTTATATACTTGCAATATTATAATAGTGGGAAGATGTAGCACTACATATATGGACCAAGTGTGAATAAATTTGGTAAAAAAGTCAGTACATGGGCAAAAACATGAAATTATCCTAGATTCCATAAAGGAAGTTGAACTCACTTTCAATTTTCCTCTTGCTCTATAATTTGCCAAAAAAAATTTCCAGGAAATTCAACCCTTCGAATTTTTAGCTTCAAAAAATCTAAGAGAACCCATGTGCAATTGAAGAAATTAATGTCTTTTCTCACACCTTAAATAAATCTCATAAACAGTTTAAAAACTCCACACAAAAAAACAACTAATTTCACTTGTGAATTTGTACAACTTGATAATTTCTCATCACAAAAACAAAAGAAAATAAAATGAAATCGTCTTGTTGTGATTACCTTCACAACCATCTCCATCTCTTGTCATGTTACACTTCCTTCCCACAACTGCAACCAAAATAATTCTCCACACTTATTGCTTCAAAACCCATTTATAAATTCTTGTAGTTCAAAACATTCCAAACCTTTCAACAAAAAGAATCAAATATTTTTTAATGCAAACTATAATTGGTCTTATCAAAACATGATTTTGAAAAACTTATGACCCCTTTTGAAGGGAAAATGAAGCTATTTTTTCTTCACAAAACATAAAGGTGTGTTTCCTTTTGGTCATTAAACACAACACCTTGCCGACCCTAACTTTGGACCTCATTTTGGATTTGATTTTTTGATCGAATGGCCACATGTGGAGCTAACATTCTTGGCCACCTAGATAGGTTACCTTCACAAAAAGTCCATAAATGGTTGGGGACTTTGGGGGTACTTCATTTCTAAAGTCCACATTTGATTAAATATTAAGGGGTTTGGTGTAATTTTTCCAATTTTGGAAGGATTAAGTGATAATGTTTCAATATATATTGAATCCTTTTGCTATATTTTTCATGTTTCATTTGGGGAGCTTTGCAATAATGTTTAATATAGCTAAAAAAATGAGAATTGGGATAACCATAAAAATCCATCATGTAATTTTTTTTACATTTATAATTTGTCATTATCCATGTTTATGGGCAAGGATTGAGAAACAATTGTACACCATTTTAGATGTGGTTAACATTTTTTACAAGCCCAAATAAAGGGCATGGGCTGGGTTGTTCTAATTTTGCAAAGTTGGGTTGAAAAAGGACATTGACTCCCAATGCCACAATATTGGTTGAAAGTAGCTCCTAAAAGTTAAATTTTTATTAAGAAAACTATTTACCTTGCTAGTACCTATAGTTTGTTAGGTATGTTAATGAGTTGTGGGGTGCATTCAAAGGATCAGTTTGTTTTTGGGTGATGGGCCTCTTTCATTGTCCCATGTCACAAAAAAACACTCGCATTATGGACACTCCCCAAATAAAAGATTATGTAGCCTTTTTCTTTGGCCTAATTATATAGGTTACAATGATAAAATTTTGGGCAAAGCAAATGGGATAAAGTTTGGTGAAAAATTGAATTTCTTTGACACGAGAACTTGGGGAACACAACAAAAACATCATTTGAACTCTTGGGAACTTGGTGGCAACAAATTAAGAACATGGTGGGTTTATAATAAACATGGTTTTGTTTTGAAAAGGATTTAAGTTACCTTCACATGTACATCCAATTGACAACTCATGGGTTGTTTTCAAAGGACTTTCTTTATTGACAAAATATTGGATGATAAATGGTTGTTTGCAAAAGCATAAGGGTTTATTTTGCAGCAAGGTGTTTTTTTCTTAGGCATTTTAGGCTATTTTCAAGTTGTTACTTTTGCATTTGGGCAATGATTTTTATTCAATGGAACATATTTGTCCACTTTGCCATTCGTAATTCTTTTTACCATTTACAATGGTTGTGTTTTGAATTGATGAATAATAGTGATACAAAAAATGAAATTATTTAGTTTTTTTGCATATCAAATAATAAATTATGTGTGCAATGTATGTTTTATTGAATTTGTTCATGTAGGGGATGGTCACTATGTGTATGTCTTTCCCACTATTTGTGTCGAAAAAAAATTGGGGGGTTATATGAAAGAGCTTTATTTTTCTCACCTTATTATTATTTAAATCACCAATATCCACATATTTAAACCACCCTAAAATTAATTTAAAGTTTATATTTGCATTAAATTTTGGCACCATATATTTGTTTGAATTTTTTGTTTTTAGTTGAAAGCATGAATAATGCTGAAAGAAGGTGGTCCTGCATGATTAAATAAGCATCATGCATGAAATGTTTAAATCTGGTTTTTTTTTAAAAAAAATCTTGAGCATATGTTATTTATTATTAAATACGTACTATTGATGTGTACTTGACATTATTTATATTGAAGGATTTTGAAATAAACCTAGTCTTATTATAGAATAATGGAATTGTAATTTTTACCCAACAACAAAAATATGTGACCCTTTAGTTTTACTCACATATTTTTCTATCACAAAAAAAAAAACTTCCCTTATAATTTGTTGTTGCATTTTCAACACAATTCAACTAAACAATATGCAACATAAAGTTGAACAAAACAAAACATGAACAACCTCCCTCAGGGGAATCCAAACCCCCAACACAACCCACCACAACAAACACGCAACTCCCTAACACCCAAATTTTAAGTTCAAACTCCAAAGATAGAATTTGGAAACAATTTCTTTGACATTGCCATGAATCCTACAATTAAATAAAACCTTTGATAGATTATTAAAATGAAAGCTTAAAACTCTATCAATCTATTTGATACATTCCTTATAATTCTTCCAACATTGCAAGTATACATCATTAAAAGTGGACAAGGCGAAGAAAATTTGGCTAAACATCTTGATATATATCAAGATGTGTGGTTTAAATGATTCCACAACCCGGTTTTCATAAAGATAATTGTTTTCTTATCTTCTTGAAATAAACTTTAGCATTTGAACCATGGCAATGTTAGGCAACTTCATGTATTCATTGACCCTATCTTACAAAATAAAAGGATTATGATATTCATTTACATCTTTCACACAAGGTTTGACATCGATTTTTCATAAAAAATTCACGCTCATAATTGACTTGAAAAAGAAAGATTTGACATTAAAAATTTTTGAATTTGACATGGTGAAATCACAACCACATGTTTAGTAATTTCTTTTGGACACATAATGTTGTTTTGATAACCTTGAAATATAAAGGGAAGAACTTTCAACAATTTCAAAACATATGCAATGTTACATATAAAATATGTGCTCATTGTTTCATGCTCAAGAAATCAAAGTTACAACTCCATAATGAAGTAGCCCCATTACAACAAAATGTGTCCCTATACACCAAGTGATTTCATTAGATTTTAGGTGAATTCACTAGTCCTAATGAATGAAACTTAGTGAGGAGGTAGTGAATTCATTAGTGCACTAAATGGAGACTAATGAATTGCACCCAAATTTTGTACTAATGTCCTTTCCCTTCAACTTTAATGTCAACCTTGCATTTAATTCTAAAAACCATCATTCCCACAAATAAATTTTGCCTTGGAAATTGAATTTTTCATTTTTAATGTCCTAGATTCTAAATAATACATCATTTGACAATGGATGTGTTTAATTCATAAGTGTCGCAACCTTAACATTGGGTTCACGGTTAAGTGTGGAGTGCAAAGGCCCATGAGGTCAAAAGAATGTGTCTGGGTGTGAAACACACTTTTGCAAATGGGGGAGAGTGCAAGGGATGGAGCCCAATGACTCCTAAGTGTATTCCCACTTTGGAAGTTGCACTTGTGCAAAAGTCCCGAACGTTTAAAGTCTTGATTGGAAAGGGAAAAAAACATCAAATTGGGCCCCTATGATATCATTGGAAATGTCTTGAAATGTAAATGCCTAAAATGCCCTCACATTGTTCATTTAAACTTAATATGCATGAATTATGATCAAAAGAAAGGTCGAAAGTCAAATTATTGAAAATTAGACTCTCAACCATAAATCCCTTTAAAATAGGAAGCAAATGATCTCCAATTGGGGCGTGCAATACACCATTGGAAAGATTTTTTTAAGGGCTATAAAATAGTTCCCTTGCATGTTCCAAATAGGTTTATTTGAGGAAGATATGACGTCTAAAGTTTTGGGACAACAAGAGTCCTAATTTTGGGACTCTCATTTGAAAGTCTCGAAGAAAGGTGCCATTTAGATGTAGCCCGTATGGACAATCATAAACTATAGTATAGGGAGGTAAGTGATGCCTCCTCCCAAAGGTTGTGAGTCGTGTAAAACTTGTGCTTGAGGTTGTCCCTACTAAGTCTATCACATCACTTGTGTTCAACTTCCACTAACCGCCTTTTTTGTTGGTTGTGCGAGTTGATTTCATCTTGAACTCTTGCTTATGAGTTCGTCCTAATCCCATCCCGAAACTCCAACATGCCTTCATTTAAATTGAAATAAGGGAAACTTGGTGTCTAGGGCCCAAAAATATCCATTAAAGAAAACCTTAAAGTTGAATTAATTTAAAATATGGGTCATCACTGGAATTGAACCAAACTATGGAGTTTGATTAAAAACGTCAAAATGTGAAATGACTAAAAATGGACAAACACTTTCAACTTTTCAAAAAATTACACAAAATTTTAAATATAAAACCACATGAAGGAAAAAATTCAAAAGGGTGACCATTTAACCTGAAAAGATAAAAAGATTAAAAAACCATGAAGGTAAATAGAAAAAAAAAATGTATTTGGAATTTTGAAATTTTTGGTGAAATTTGGAGTTTGGGTGAAATGGGGCAAATTTTTATTTAAATTCAAGTCATTTGCAATTTTCTACTAACAATTGAATGTTGAACATTGAATGATTGTGTTGAATGTTAAAAATTATAATTTAATGTTAGGTAGGTGGGCACTACACATTGTAAATAAACTTCACATTAAACCCAACTCATGATTCATGAGATGAGATGCACATTGGACAATGCAATGTCAAGCTCCACTTTCTCACCACTTTCATCCATCTTCATTGCATTAAAAAAATTCTAGATAAACCCATAACCTACAAATGAACATTGACAATAACAATGGTCAACTTAAACACAAAGAAAAGTTCAAAAGAGCAAAAACTACAATTTGTAAATGATCAATGGTTCAATGTGATGACAATCAATCGTGCCATCATTCTTGAGTCATTTGAGATCAAGCAATGGCCATTAAACCTTGTTATTGTTCAAATTTCAATTTTAACTCAATTAAATTTATGATTATGGAAGGTTTGGTAATGTAATGAGCATGGCAAGTTGTTGTCTGCATTTGAACCCTATAAGGTTGAGTAGCTAACTAGTGGTGTGGAGTGATCTACGCCATTTGATGGTGGAGGGAGGAACCATTGATAACTAATATTTCACATGAGAAGCAAAAAAAGAATGTCTTAAACATCACATATGTTTGATACACGAAAGACAACTACCCCATTTTAGCAATTGAACAAAAAGGTCGGTGTCACATTGTAGGACAACTAGGCATCTATGAAAAGCATTTTACTATCTAGTGTACATGTTGCATTTGAAGGGGAACTTTATTATAATTTATTTTTCCAAAATTCAAAGAATATATTAAGGGCATTTTTCAAAGGTTTTTTTTTGGTGAAACATTTCTTATAAATCATAAGAATAAATCTTTAAAATCACACAAACCAAAATGTTTCAAATTTAAACACAATAACTTGATGAGATCATGGTTGCATTGGACGACCAATGAATTAACAATTTTATTTTCTTGTTATGTTAGGAAAGTAGCCCTATGAAAATTTTTGAGGATTTGGTTGCATATTAGGTGTTGGGACCTCAAGTCCTTTGATGTGATTTTTTGGGGGGGATTACTTTGCATTCCTCCTTAAACACCCTGTATGGTGTCAATCCAAAATGTCAAATTCATCAAACGTTGGATGCTTCAAACTTGTGCACAAACAAATGTTCTTAATGTGTCACACCTTTCATAAGCTCTTCTTAAAGTTTAAAGTGTTAAGCCATTAACTTGATTTCAACCATGTGTGTTATCCTAATGTATATGTTAAAATTCAAAAACAATAGACATGTAAATTTTGTGAAAACAAAAAATTTCTCAATGAAACAAAGGTGATATGTCCTAGCTTCATAATAATATCATAATAATCCTTAGTTGATGTTAAGTTGGAACTTTCACACTATGGTTGACCTTGGCATTGCGATTTTGCTTGATGAATAATAGTTCTTTCTCAAAACAAATAAAATGTCACATTTTGACTTATTCATTGCCCATAAAAAGTTGCAACAAATTTTTTTATAGACTTATGATTTTCATATACATTTAAGGTTGGTTGCCCCTTGGGAAAAGAATTCACATTTGGCTTGCCCAAAAGGATATCCTTTTAGGCATATGATGTCATTACAAAATAGATTGGCAATGTAATTATGAATAAGTATTCTAGGACATGAACTTTAAGGCAACTTAATTTTAGGTTTGATTGGGGCTAAGCACCAAATACATGGATTGCATCATAATTAGTCGACAATTGATGATGTTTAAATGATTAAAACACACCTTTTCTTAGAGCTATTGTTGTTCTATCCATGGGTGATAATTTTATGAGTGTTGAAATGAAATGAACATGGTCACCAAATGAATCCACCAAGGATTTATAAACCAAGCCTAGCTTGCATAATTTTTAAAACTAATATATTTGTCATAGGCATTATAGTTGGGTTGGATATTGTGGGTATGTAACACATAAATTGGTTACTAGGGGTAAAAATGTAAATAAATAATAATGTGGCCTAGGGTTAAAAAGAAAGGTAAATATGAAAATAAATAATTCCACTTATGAGCCTTACTTTGAAAATCTTTGATTAAGAGGTATAAACTTGGATTCATATGAATAATTTAGTTAATTATTTGGAATTAAACATATTTGAAAAAGAATTATGTGAATTTGATTAGATCTTGTGAAAAAAAAAATTCAAATGATTAAATGACTTATTCATAGAAAGGATGTTAGTTATAAAAGGATAACATGGGGCATAATATGCTTTTAGATATGTGGGTGATCCTAGCCCAAAAATATGTAAGCTTCATTTCTTGTATTTTTCAAGTCTTTTGTATGGTGTGTGGGACTTTAGTTGTGCAACTTACCTATGTGATAGTAAGGATTTAATTCAAAATTATCCTTCTTAGGCTTGGACCCTTTTTTAACTACATGTACACAAAACTGTCCAAACTCATTAGAATTTGTTTGAATAAGAATTTGGTCAGTGGTGCTAAAATCCCTCTACATAATTGTGGTTTAAAATTGTCTTTCTAATGCTTGTACTTTCCAAGTTCATGCATTCCATGGTTTTTCTTGGGTCTAAAGCTTTAAGGTGTTTAACTTTGAAATTCATGTGCAATCTTCTCCATCCTTGGTACGATGCCTTTTACTGGTCAATTCTACAATGACTTTGCAAGAAATTGAACTCATAATCATTTATAAGGTAGTCACAAGTCTTGGCCGTCCAAATGTTAATTAATTACACATTTTTTCCACGTGACAAATAAAATATCTGAAAATTTCAACTCTAGTACAAACATTAAAATCTGCATGATGTGCATTATATATTTAAAGAAGCATACTTTCCTTGTCATGAACATGAGAATTCCATATAATGTATGCCATATCTCATTACCATTATTTTCTCAATGTGTGATGGAAAGTGGAAACAAATAACACAATAATTTGACATTCTAAATGATGGACTTGCTTCTTATTGCATGCATACACTGTTTTCAGATTGCATCTTGCAATAATTATTTATGGACACACTTATAAATTGATCACAAGAGGAAATTACCTTATTTTGAGGGCAAGTTCAAAAAAAAGATTTATCAATAATTTGTTTAGATCTAAATAGTTTCCTACCCAAATACTTGTTCATGCTGGTGTTTCTTTTCCTTCAATTTTAGATGTTCCTGAAGTGACAAAATTTTGCTAAAAACCCACGTTTTAAGGGACATTCACTATCAAATTGGGTTTTTCTACTTGTCTAGTATCTTGGCTAGGATACTTGAAATTTTATTTTAATTGTGAATCCCTTCTTGGGCCTTTAATGATTGAACCTTGTGGTTTTAAATGGAATTCCTGGATCGTGTGAGGTTAGTTAGGGTTCGTAAATGGGAAACTCTTTTCAAAGACCATGTAGAGTGGAAAGGGCTCTTTCAATCATGCAAATCTGGCTATCATCAAAGTTTTTCCTATGGAAGTTTTCAATTAGGTCGATTGTAGTTAGTGTTGTCAATGTGTTTATAAATCATGTTCAATGGAAAATTATTATCAAAAAGGGTTTGGGAAAAAGTAAATAACTAGAACTTGGATGTGAGAAATAATTTTGCAGGGTCACATACTGAGCACCGCTGAATTTGATGCTCATAGGGTTACTGAGGTGGAAACCCGTTTGAACGGCCATGTAGTGTGAAACGGCTAAGAGTCCTAGAACCATTGCTATGCGCGGTGTCCCTCCCAGCCGAGTGAATAGATTGCTGCACGCTTGCTTCTCCAGTCTCATGTAATCGCTTCCAGCTTTTCTAGATCCATGGATTGCACTTGAGCTTCGTTTTTCTTTGCATCGTCTACCACCGCTTCATTTTGCTTTAGATTAAGCGCTAGGTCTACTTGGGGTATTTCTCAAATTCCTGAAAACGAGTTCCATGGAGTTTGACGAATTTTGTAGAGTGCCGATCAGGGCGGAGCGGTAAGCTGGTGCGGGTAATGCTTCTCAGCTCCCGCCAGCACCAGAGCCAGATAGAGCTATTTGCTGTGTGCTTCAAGTGCTGTTTCGAAGCGTCTCTGGACAATCTTTTGAGGGAGGATGTAGAGGAAAAAAAGTTTGTAGAGTAGCACTGATGGAGAGGCCAAGCCGAGAGAGAATGACGGATGCTACAATTGCTGCTTCGAGTAGTATAAGAGGAGGAGATGCTGCAGCTCGGCGCGTCCTATTTATCTCTGCAGGCGCCAGTCACACCGTTGCATTACTCTGTAAGTCTTTCAGACTGCTATTGGGGTCTCTTACACTTAGTCTCAGAACTAAGTCCGTAGCAGCTCCTGAAGGCCAATACGTACTAATGCATGACGTCAGGAATGAAGACTTTGGTCTGGTGATTGATGCATCATGCTGTTGGCGTTGGAAGTTAGGTTAAGATCTTGTGCAGCTTGGACCTACACTTCCTAGTATTCCACACCTAATTTTATCTGATGACCGTGATTTTTTGCGACTTGCACCGGAAGATTTGGTGTGCTCATGGGGCCCAGGGGGAAGATGGACAACTTGGCCATAGAGATGCTGATGACCATCATCTTCCAACAATTGTCAGTGCCCACAACACCATGAAATCTCATCCATTACATCTGGTGCTGATCATACCACTGCTTACTGGCACTCCAAGAAAAATGTTTACAGTTGGGGCTGGTAATCATCATCATAATGCTCCTTTGTCTCAATTAGGTTTCCATCTTGCAAATTGGTTTATAGCATTCTCTTTTGGCTTCTTGTTGTTGTCATGGCTAAATTTTCTCCTCCTCAGCTCAGAATCCATGCTTGAAGGTGTGAATGTCATTTGGATGTCTTGCTAGGATCAGGGTTTCAAAATAGTTGTGGCATCCCTTTACTGCTCTTTTATCTTGTTGCTCATTGTTCTTTATCATGATCAGGGGTGACTTTGGAAGATTGGGACATGGTTATTCAACGGATCTGTTCATGCCACAGTCAATAAGCATGCTTAATGGGCTTGAGATTAAGCAAATTGCCTGCAGTGATAGTCATTGCCTTGCTATAACAGGTGATGGTGATGTGTTTAGGTACCCTCCCTTCCCTACTCCTGTGGTTAATGTGCAAATAAGTGAGAACGTATCGTTTTCTAGTTTCTTGAGGTGACAACCTAGTAAAGATACCATAATCTTGTGGAAAAAACTGCACCCGTTTGTTTATTTGTTACATTTTCATTTCATATGATTGCAGAATAGGCTACAGAGTTTTCCTCACTTCAATTATAGTGTACTATGAGTGATCTATCTCCTCTGACTATATGCAATTTGATGGGTTGGATTGTGAAGCTGGGGTCGCAATCAGAATGGGCAACTGGGACTTGGTTGTACTGATGCCTGCAACATGCCTCAGAAAGTCCTTGCATTTCAAGGCATTGCGGTGACAATGTTGCCAGTGGGAGCTGAGCACACAGTAGCTGTAACAGAAAGTGGAAGCCTGGGTTGCTTACCCTACCTTGCTTACACAATAAATGGATGATATGAAATTACGTCAATTGGCAATAGATTTCTGCAATTCACAGCAGCAATGTTGCAAACTACATGTCTAATAACTGGATATCCAAACACCATAATCTATAGGTCATCGGGAATCAGATTGCTCTGATTTCTCCCTCTCTTTGAGCCCACCGGTCAATTGGTGACAGGTCCTGGCAAAGCTTTTCCCCAACCACAGCACTTTCAATTCCCACAGACAACAAAACAGATACTCACTACACATTCACAAACAGGAGAATGCACTGTTTACAAAGATCAATGACACAATAGGGCTCTAAGGCCTGAGATCCCCAATCTTCATGACCTCAATTACCACAGTTCCTCCTAAACACATATTTTTACAAATGTTTACTCAGGGATTTGGCAAAGCCAAGAAATGCTCTGATTGTCTACAGAAATGCCTGTAATGCTCCAGATCCCACAAAATAATTTCCAACTTCAAGTTCCCAAAACTGAAGGTACTCTTCCCCAGAATGACATAACAAGACTAACTCCACATTTCTCACAGCACCCCAAACATCACATAACTTGCTCAGCGACTTAACCTCTCAAAACCTCTGGAAGCCTTCATCACCTCCCCAATTTGACCTCTACAAGTTGCATCTAGAATCTAGACCTTCTTTCTAGGCCAAATGCACAGCAAAAGTACATTGCCCTAGAAGAAGTGAGACTCCCTGTGAATGGGCATTCTTCTCAATTTTCACGTTTGATCTCTCCAAAACAACATACAAAAAGGACATAACTAAAAGGCCTGTCAACTGGATGAATACTTAGCTCTTAAGTACCGAAAGTTGGATCCTTATCTCCCAAGCCAGCTCATCATCTTCAATTGACATCCATCAACTCCTTCGCACAAAAACAGCAACACCGCAGAAGGTCAAGCCAAAGCAACACCATAACATTCAGTGAGCATCATCAACTAATTAAGACCCGCTGCGCTCATGACCTGCAAGAAAACAAACACAGGGCAAAAACAGCAAAAGAAACCATATGGACACCTCCCATCTTCATCAACTGCCAGAAGCCTTGTGGTATTGGCAGTTTGATGGTACTGCTCCATCAAATAGGGTTTCATCCCTCAATTTTTCATCACAGCAAGTCATTACTGGGATGACATTTGTTTAGCTGAATTTCTGAACAATCATTGGTAAAATAAATCATTCAGTGGCCAGACTGTTGAGCTGTGTAACAGTTTCACTCCACAGTTCACAGGTAAAGCTGAAACAGTCTATCAATGCGGTGGAAAGTTACATTTGCAGTTGCAGCATGCAGGTGGAGACACACACTGTCAATTACAGAGACAGGGAACATCTATAGCTGGGGCCGGGGCAGTAGTGGCCAATTAGGTCATGGAGACACAGTGGACTGGTAATTTCTGCTGGTTTTTTAGTGTAGACCAGTGTAGTTTGTGAGAGCTTTGTGACAGCCTTGTGTTCTCTTGCAATTGCATCAGCAAATTGTGCTTCAGTCTTTAATGACTGCACTCTTAACCTTTTGAGCAACGGATATCTTTGTAGTGGTTCTGCAGCCACATACCTAAGAGAATAGATTTATTGAGTGTGGATGGGCAAGTGTGTCAACACCTGGAAGGTTCTCCATCAGCAAACCCTGCCTGTAAGTCCATACTCTACCCTTGCAATGCCCATTAGATGCATCACCTCCACCCATGTAGATCTGACATTGTTGTTAGCTGTTGAAAATTTCAAACCTCCTCACACACTCTTCATGCATTAGAGTGCATTAAATATTTACATGGTATGCATTTCAACGGTGTAGCATGCAGGTCGATATCACCAGCTGAAGGGTATGCAGTGGCACTGAATGAGACGCTGGGATCACTAGCCTGCCAACTGCACACCTCCACCCAAGTAGATCCTAAACCTGAAATCACCTGCTCTCTGAACACCAATTACTTGGCACATTGATCTTATCATGTCACTCAAGGCATCTTTCAGCAACACATTTTGAAAACTTTGTAACTTATTTTCCTAGACAATATGCTGTAGATTTTGGGCCTCTCTGGTGAGACGCCAACACAGGTGACAAGTAGAAAGTATCGGTGGAACTGAATAATGAGGTCATTATTAATCCGATTATGCTGTATACTCAGATTTCCTAATGTACTGTCTCATTACATCTATCAGACTGAAATGAAGGACTGGATGGTTCCAGGTGCAAGCTCCTGCTAGTCCCAAGACTTCTGAGGGAAAGTCTGCTGAGGATGCAAGTGTGCCTGATACAGACATGAAGTGGCTGCTCATAGGCCTCTAGAATCCATTTGGAAACCAGTGCTGACACTAATGAAAGAGCTAAGCAAGAAGAAGTGTAATTACCATTATTACAGATCATCTGGGCAGTCCCCATTGGGAGCTGGATGGAAGTACACTGAAAAGCCTGCATAACTGCAGTGGTCTCACCACAAAGTGGAGCTTCTGCAAATCAACTTGTGTTTATCAAGCATTTCTGTTTCTGTGCAGAATGATGGCCTTGTGACAAGGAGCACAAAAGTGAGAAAACATCAGTGGCCACCTGTTTTACATCTGGTTAGTTTCTACATCAACAAACTCCATGTTGGGATTCGCTCTCCTACACTGTTAAAACTACTTGGTTGAAATCTTTTCATCATTTTATTCACTTCAGCCTCTGACTTGTCTTTTCTCATGGCCATGATTAAACTTGAGACTTTAAAGACTTGAAAGTTGAAGCTGCAGCCAAAAATTAAAAATCTAAAGTATAACAGCCTGTCATGACTAATATAAGCTGATTGGTGTCTTAAGCTTGATTACTACTTCATTGATGTGATGCTAGGTAGCTCCAAGTATTTGAAGTGGTTAGTCATACTGCTATTAAACTCTTGAGATTGAAAATGTGCAACCTGAAATAGTTTTGAGTAGCAATACCTCACACAGCCTGTATTCATGTCATTCAATACTAGTAGTTCCTGCAGGAACTTTAAATACTTCACTTACTGATTGTTCTCATGAGCACTACCCACCTAGACTTCGAGTTAATGAACAAATCAAACAGCAAGTAAAATAAAGACTTGGCCACTAGTGGAAAAATTATCATTTACACTGATCAACTGGTCAAGACATGAAAGCCAAACAGTGGAGATGCCAACTCATTGTTTGATTCTTGTATACATCAAGATTCAGCTTTTGATCTGGCAACTACTTTGTTCTCTAAATGTGTAGCATTCTCAAGAAATTGCCGGTCTGCCTAAAAGTTCCTGACACCCAATTCAAGAGCAAGAGACACACAGCTAAGACCCCAAAATTAGTCCCAATTTAGAAATGTAGGACAAAGGTGTTCTGCTTTGTCCACCAAATTACAACATTGAGTAACCTGATAATTAACTCTATACCCTGACAGATCAACAATGCCGATAGAAGAGAAACAACTTCAATTCAGTGGTACAAGTATGTCATAGGCAAAAAGTTGCAAGTACGGCAATCCTCCAGAAATTCATAACTTTATTGCAAAAGGAGCACACACATGAAAAGATTTCAAAAGCGGAGCTTTGTGAAAAACCAGCGGTTCTTGCCTGTCTTGAACCTCTCTTCAAACACTGACTTGACTCCCTGTTCAACACATTGCACAATAACCAGTTATCCAAGGATGCTCAGCAACATACCTTATTATGCTGCTACATAGGTAATTGCTATTAAACCAAGTTTGATCTCAACAACAGAAACGACTGAATGCCAAAAGAATGGGAACTTGTAAAGTCAAGTCAGGCAGTCCAACAGTCTAACAAAATGTGCAGTTGCCAATGCATCCTTGACTTCAGATAACTAGAGTAGAATCACTTGATGTGATTTTATGGAATGCATTTATTGGATACAATGATTGTTAATACCTTTTTGGCTTCAACTCGGCTGGCTGTAGTCTCCAGCTTTTCACCTGTAACAATCGCCTTCAAATCCACATCCAATGTGTATCTGCCAATCACAGAATCCCTCAATCCATGGAACTAGAGAAAGCCAAACATGTAGAAAAAGTGATGGGTAAGTTCTCAGACCCTCTGGAAAGTCCATGCTTTTCCAGATATCACCAATCTTACCTGGCACTCCAGATTGAAGACATGAAATTCTGAAGGCCACAACCTTCAACTCAAATGATCTTTCGAGTCAACTATGGCAATGATGTCAGAATTATAAAGTTGGAGGAAAGAATGTTCAAAGGTCTTAAATCCAGGTATACCTGGTGGGCATGATGTGGTTATAGTTCACAACTTTTGTGAATGCTTTTAGGCGTGACCTCTTGGCAATTTTCTTTTGTGATGCCTTCTTGGTCACCTGAAATACACATACAGTAATCTCAGACCTATTTGCCATATCACATACAATGGCAGGATCTTCAAAGGGAGTCTTGAGGTGGAGACAGATATCAAAGTAGCAATCTCAGCAGCACACTAGGACACCACAACAATGTTTCCGAAGGACCTCGCTGAATCCCAAAAGCAGTGCATGGAATCAAAAACTTCAAATAAAAAATCAAACGATCAGATTCACCCGCTGAATAATAGATGTTGGGAACTTGAAGACTGTTCCAAGAGGGGAGCCTTCATGGCACCTAGGACTTTGGTGGTGACTGTTCCTGTATTGATGAGTTTCATAACGAACACAAATCCCTTATTCTCCCGTTCCATTTACCGGTAAAAGAATTGCAAAGATCCTAACGCCAGTTATATCAAGCCAGACACAAGACAATATGACCGCAGCAAACCTACATACACGACGCGAGAGCCACAAATCCTTCGTCAAAGGACGCGAAAACAAGGAAAAGACGAAAAACTCAGCAACATCTCAAACCCTCCAGACAATGAATGGTTGTTGAAAAAGCTGCCGCTAACGATATGTTTGGATCCATGGTCAGCAAGAAGCTTAATCCCAGAGGCACGCTTCAAGGAAAGAAAGAAAGAAAGAAAGAAAGGAGAAAAGCGCTTGAGAAGGGAAGGCATCAACAAAAAAACCTTCCGAGGGTACTTAGCAATGCCGGCTACGATAGCGTGTGCATAAGGACGCTCCTTAGTGCCGTCATCGAAGTTCTTCACGATCACAGCTTTGCGCCCCGCATAGCGACCTTGCAAGAGAACCACGACCTTGTTTTGCTTCAGAAACTTCACCATCGTGCTCTCAATAATAGGGGAAAAAGCTACTCCGACACAAACCGTGATGGTGAAGACGACGCCAGACGTACCAGAACAGGAAGAGAGCGAAAAGGACCTCTTGAAACCGCATCGCCGCCACAAAACACAAGGAGCAGAACCCTAAATTTCACTCCGGGCAGAGTATCGACCCTGTGTGGTGTATCGTCGGTCAGGAATTTCATAATTCACAAAGCGGTCTGTTGGATTTTAAGAAAAATAAAAAATCAGTCATTTTACAGATTTGAAGTCAGATGTCCAGCGCAGCGGTTTTTTAGGCGGCGATATATTTTTTTAAGAAGAAAAATTCTCTTAAAATTTTCCTTTTACTCCAAAAAAATCTTTAAAATTGAAAAAAAAATTCTTTAAAATTGTCATGTTTCTACCAATGTTGGGCAGTTCTCCATTTTGTTGGAAAATTGCTGGGTCTGGGTTTCAAAAGATTTTGTGACACTTGCCCCAGTTCCTTTTTTTCGGAAAAAAAGAAAATTTCAACAGACTGGGGGATAGTTTCAAAAAATTGCAAATATTTTTTTGCCCAGGTTTCAAAGTGCAAGTTTTCAGACAATTCATACCAATTGATTTTCAAAGGCGGTTTTTACATGGAGGTTATCAAAAGTTTTGTTATTTTAAACATTGAATTTCTTATTTAAAAGATCCATAAAATTATAAAAATGTAAAGAGACATGAAAATCAAATAAACTTTGCCAACATTTTATATGCCCACAATTTCATCTTGTTCAAAAGAACTTTCAAACTCCTCAAAATCTAAATCCTTTTCAATCATTTCCACCAAATTGGAAGGTGGTTTAAAATCAATTTTAGGATCATTTGGCCAATTTTTGCTCATAAAAATTAATCTTTCTAAAATGTTTAATTGTAATGACATCTCCTTAGATTTGTAAGTCTGTTTGTTAATGACAAAGCTTTTCAATTTCAATTTCTTATCCTAAAATCCTTAGAATTTGGCGAGCCAAAAAACCACTAGCATGAAACATGGCTTCATATTTTCCTCATCATTGAAGAAGACATTTGATTCCTTGGGATCCACTTGGTAACATTTAAAATCAACAATTTTTTGGTGACAAGTTTTGTTGTTGGCACATTTATGTTAAGAGTTTGTTAAAAAAAATCCAAATTGGAATCTACATCTATTGTTTGATATCGATCTCTAACTTCAAATTTTGCCATTGGCTATAAGTAATGATAACATTTCAAAAGCATAAAATATGATGATCATCCATCATATTCTTCAACTATGCTCACCCCTTCTTGACAACCAATAAAAATAAAATTAGATGAATGCTTTTAAATTTGGGGTTTAATATCAAACATAACATGTGAGACTTTCTCTCTTCAAATCTTTTTTTTAAAAAAGAAAGATTTTATAACACAACAAATTTCCTACTTGATATTGGTAGCAAACAAAGATAATTCAAAAGCAGTCCTAGAATCATCATCTTTGCGTAGGTGGGTTTGTACCTTCTTCCCTACATTTCAAGCACATGGTAATAGTAGATTATAATACATCAGCCAATAACTAAATTACTTCAAAACACAAGCACTCACAACAAGAGAAAGATGATCCACAATTATTTGAAAAATGTGCCAAGTAAGAAGAGGTGCAATGTAACTATCACATGAGTGCATGAACATGAGTTGTGAGTTTGTGAACGTGAACAATGAGCATGTGAGCTTGATTTTTGTGAACACAATGGAATCTTTTTGGATTATTTTTGCCACATGAATAGTTCATATTCTTGTCATGTACATTTTATTTTTTTAATTGCATGGCAAAATTATTCCATTTACATTGATGGTATATTCTAATTGTAAAATTAATATTCTCTTAATTTTGTTTAGGGATAAGAATGAGATGACATAATTAGACCACCCAATATAGTGTTGTGCATTATTAATCAATATTTAATTAACACATTCAATATGATGTGTGATTTTCACACAATGAAACATGATTCATACCTACCAAATTTATGAATCAACATTAATCCAATCATTTAGCAAATCAAAACATATTACATCATAATAGTAGCAACTAGCACAATTTTTGACCTTGGAGCTAAACACATAGGATCATCTGGAACTTACAATGGACATTTTTTTGGAAATAAATTTTGGTGTTACTTTTGATTCTTACTCCTACCTATGTAAAAGTTACAAAATGAACCAACAAGTGACAAACTTCATCACAACTCCAAGTCAAGAAATGAATGAAAATTTCAAACTCCCCACAAAACATGACACGCTGCAATACATAGTACATGTGTTTACATAGCACCCATTTCCTCAATGAATTTAAAATCATAATCACAAATCCATGTAAATGTAGGTTAGGAAGTTCCCAATTGCAATTTTATATTACCTCTTGTTTGAAGTTTGACATATAAAATCTTGTAAATTTGTCCATATCCAAGAATAGGAACCTCCAATTTTGGCTTGAAAGTTATTATAAGAAGTTGACCGACCTCCCATTAATTGTAATGTTGTTTTGACATTGTAAATGGCAGTGTGCATCGAATAACCTTCCCATTTCATGTCGTGAGCCTCAACATTGCATTCGCCAATTAATTTATTAGAACAAATCTTTCCCCACCAAATGGGAAAAACGACTAGAAAATGGCATAAGTTTGACTTTAAAAAGGACTAGGAAAATGACTATAATCGAAAAAGATTAGTCATAAAAAACATGTTTTGGCATTGTGATGTATGTGGTAATAAAATAATTGACTATTAATCAACATGATGATTCATACACTACTTTAAATAAAATGAAGCATTTATTGGTCAATCATTATGTCAGAGACGATGTCCAATCCCTCAATGTAGCTCTTTACATCAAAATGCAAGTCCAAAAACTTTACCCTCGCTACAACAAATATTGTCCTTTGAACTAGACATGAAAATGAATATTGTTTTTTTCAACTACATTTATCACTACTTAGTCATAACAATCGTTAAATAATGGCAAAAGGCATCAACATGCCATGGCATCATGGTTTTGCAACTATAATCAATATGACAACTTGTTGGTTTTTTGGTTACCATTTTTTTTCAATTTTTGTTCATTAGTTAATTAGTTATAAAAACCATCCACCTTTGCGACTAATAACGACTCAATCTCCCATGATGATGACATGACATGTTATATGCCAACAAGATGATGTGATCGTATTTGTCAACATCATGATTCATGTCATTGATTTGATGATTAACCTCATTTATTAGCTAGTTGAAAGTATTGTTGTCCTTTGCAATTAATAATGACTTAGTCTTCCATGTGATGATAACATGGCATGCCATTTGGCAATAAGGTGTCACCAATTTTCATGGCACTCCATGATTTTTTGTGTGTCTTGAATTTATGGCACCAATATTTTTCATAGCATGCCATAATTTTTTGTGTGCCATTAAGTTTTTAACGTCATGAATTCACATGCATGTGTATGTGTACTAAACAATTTATGTTAACTTGTAATTATGACTACAATATTAATAGTTGTTTTGAAAAAGGTGACACAACTCTTGTACTATTTAACACACTAGTTTAGATTAACATATTTGTCAAGTTAACCTATGTATGTAGGTTATTTAGTTAAAACCTACTTCATAATATAGGATACCTTGTAAGTTATTTAATTAAACATGAAAAATTCATTACATCTAGTATGTTTAAATATACCTAAAATAAGTTACTCTATTAATAGGTTAACCTAGGTAGGTTCACATAGGTTTTTAACTTTAGGTTTTTTGCCAAGTCAACCTAGGTAACCTCATTACAAGATATTTTATCAAGTTTGTAACCACCTCAAATTTGTATGATTAAATGCGATTAGATGTGACATAATTATCCTAAGTTTTTTTTTTGGCCTAAAAACGCTTTGGTTAATTTAGGCTACATTAGTAAGTAGTATAGGTTGATAAACTAGTTCATCGTAAGTCAACCTAGGGAGGTCTAGGTCTAAATTACGTTGGTAGGTAGTAAATAGGTTAACCTAGGGTGGCCAAAGTTAATTCAAAGCTAAAAAATTTGAGCTTTGTAATTTTGTGTTAAATATAATTAGTATTAGAAAAATGTGGTAGTGTAATGGATGAGGACCTGAACCCCAAAGTGAAGGTGAAAGGTTAAAATCTTCATTCTTGTAACCCATGATACCTATGCCATTTGGTTTAGGTTAGGTAGCTTAGTTTATGCTTATTGGGTTAGAAGTCCAGTGTTTGTTTTTAATCTAAGCCACCCAATCTAGATTATTTAACATATGTAACTAGGTTAACCTAGGTTGCCTAGCCTAGCTAGGTGAAAATAGGTTGACTTTTGGTCATGAATAATGACTCATAATGTGTTTATAGATATTTGACACGTGCCATCAATTCATCAAAGCGTCTTTTGTAACACTTAGTTGACTAAAACAATTAAGTTGAAATGGCATGCATTTTACAGATCATACCAAGGTTAATAATGACATGGAATTTCATTATTATAAGAAAAAATTTAAATTATAGTTGTTAAACTAAGTTGGGTTTTACAACTAAATGCCCTTTATGACTAAGTGGGTGAAACGACATGGGTTTAACAACTCATTAATCACTAGTCACACATGTCCTTTTGATTAGTATATAGTTATAAAGGCTAGTCATAAAACCCAAAATATGTTATTGTGTTATCAATTGCATATTTATGTTTCGTACCCTTTATGCAACAATTCATATCATCTGCACAGAATTAGAAATTATGAAACTTAAGGGGTGCACCTATGAATTGATAGGACAAACCAAAGTAAATAAAAGCAAAAACATTAATGGAAATTGAATTGGTAATTATCCTTGTGGTATAATAATGCCGAGTGGTTTTTTGCAATGCTTCAAACATTAAATGTGCAAGGTAGGGGGACATAATTCTATATGCCACATTCCATCTTTGCACGAAACCTCTAAAACCTCAACACCTCCATCGATGATACACACAACTTCATAATGAATAATTATTCAATTTGCAAATGTGATTTTCCAATCTTGGTGTGGAGCAATTGCCTTCTGGTTCCAATGTTTTTTTACCTTTGGTATCTCAAGGTGGCTTGGAATAGAAGGAAAATATTTGTGTTGATGGTTAATTGCACTTTGAACATTGCCCACCCAGTTCTATGGTTCAATGTTATACAATCCAAAAAACCATGGGGTTCAAATGTTACTCATGTTCCATGTTATTTAGGAATTTGGGTACAATTTCATAACAGATCATTCGAGCACCATAAGCATTGGTTTTGTCCCAATGATTTGAATCATTGTGTCAATGGGACAACACGAAAATATGTTAGGCTTTCATTTCTGGAACTATATGGCATATCCAAGAAAATATTGATTTAACTCACAAGGAGGTAACAATTTTAGAAGAAGCGAGGTTTTCCTTTGACCACCTTCATGCTCAAAGTTTATTTGGTTCCCAATTTTCTAGTTCAAGCATTTCACATGTGCCTACTATGACTGGTCATAACATTATGCAATTGACCGATGTAAATTGTTGGCCTATAACTCGTGGTGGCAAGAAGGTGAGATAGCCTTTTGTTTTCAAAATAACACAATAGGATTCCAACAATCGGGAGGTTGGCATCTTACTTACCCAATGCACTATTCTCCCCCATGTTAATGTCCCACCACCTAGGTATGGACAGATTTACATTATTTTTTCTAATAACAAACGTTACAACATCAATATTGGAAATTTCCCTGGATGTTCATGTGTATATTTTGTCACAATGTTGGCAAGTTATTTGGGCAATTGTGGGGTGTATGTGTAATGTAAACATGTGTATCATGTCTTATACATAATTATGTTTTGTGAGTTCATAGAAGAGTTCATTCATCACTACACATGGAGTTGGGATAAAGTTCAGTGTTTGTTGAAGCGCTTTAAAGCCTTTGAGCTCTAGTGATAGTACATCACAATTTCATTCATATACCTCTTTGTAGCTGGTTCGACTATGTAAGAAGTTTAGATTGAATCTTGACCCAATGGTTTTTTTCACCACTTTGTAACTAATCATTGTAAAGTGATGTTTATTTATGTACAATATCGTGATAATTCCTCCATTTCAACACATGTTTGTTAAATAATTAATATATTTTGAGAAGTTAATTTTCATCAAAAAAAATTCAAGTATGCAAATCCCACCCATTTCAACATTTTTGAAATTATTATAATTGTTGTCCAAAAGCATTAAACATTTGGAGCATTGGTTGCACGAAAGATGACAAAATGCATCCTTCAATTTTTTTTGCTTTCAAATGTTCACACCATGCTACTATTGACAACTTTTTTTGCCAAACCCATGTTCATTTTTTTTTACTTAAAAATGTTCACACCATGTTATTTTTGACAATTTTCTTTGCCAAACCCATGTTCAGAATCAATAAACCATTGTTGATCTCATAACAAAGTATGCATGTGACGTGGCAAAATATTCCATGCCATGTTATAAAATATTTTGCCATTTCATGGAATATTATGCCACGTCACAAAATAATTTCCACATGGTAGACAAATATACTAAAAATATTTCATGATATGGCATGGAATATTTTCTAAAATTCTTTCTTGTTCACTTGAGCAAGTTCGCTTATTCGTCCATTGGCCTGCTAAAGTTGTTGGTGGTCATATAATTATTTTGAAATGATTCAAAAATGAATATTAGTAGTTTAATATGAATACAAATGGACATAATAAACTACAACATGTAAGGAATTAATTTTAATTAATAGTATACATATAGATAATACAACAACATTTATTACATTTTAAAAATATATATTTGATATATTAAAAAAATTAAATATCCAATGTGACTAAATTAAATATTATACATTGAAATAAAATTTAACAATAAAAGTATGATACATTATAAATATTTTTAAATATTTTAATATAAAAAAATGTAAGATGTGGAAAATATATAATTTATTTGTACATTAAACTTTTATCATAAAAATAAATAAATTTATTTTACATGTGTAAAAATATATTAATATTTCATTTACAAATCATGTGTTTGAATTTAATTTTTCCAAAATATGGTCATTGGCATGTTATTCAATGATAAAATTTCATATATATATATATATATATACTTGTGTACATTGTTGAAAACAAATTATGAATAAATTTTCAATTTTTGCATTTGGACAAATTATCAATAAGATATCAATTATCAAATTTGAAGTTTTTGTAGTCTTTAAATAACATATGGTCTAAATAGAATAAACATTAAATTATTATTACAAGCGAGGTAACTTGGTGGTAAAGGAGTGGAACTCCATCCTTGAAGTCCAAGGATCAAACTCTACAAATGACATGCGTTGTGATCAACATTGGAATATTGATCGAATATTCCACACCTACCTAGGTTAGATGATCACCTAGGTGAACCTAAGAAGGTAGATTAGGTGGTCTATTTACCCACTTAAATTAGGTTTTTAACCTAGCTTAAGCGGTGACATGTGTCAACAATTGATAGGATGAAAAATAATTAAAATAAAATCATTACATATATTATATAATAAGTCAATAATAATAAATATTATAAATTTAAAAATAATGTTCCCCAAGTTTTTGGGTCTAATTTATAATAATACAAAATTAATTAAACAATGAATAAACTATCACTAATGATTTCACATAGGTCCTTCATGATTAATGGATGATATTTGTCACATTATGTCATAAATGACTATTGTCCTAAACAACTCATCCATAATAATTTTAGGGCTATTAGTCATTTTTGTCCTTTATGATTAGAATACCAATCATAAAATCAATCATATATTTGAAGATTTCTACTAATGATTGATTCTTATTATTTAAGTGCATGTTGTTTTGGTACTTGATTATGTGTGGTGACATTAGCAACTACATTAACTGGTGCATTATTAGGCTTAAGAACTTTTGGAACTATTGTAACAACAACAAAAAAAATTAGTACATAACATGTTTTGGACTTTAGTTTTTTTAGAACAATCTACTACAAGGTGTTTAACACTAGAACAGACAATGTATGGGTATCGTAAAGGTATTATAGTTGGTTTAACAGGTTGTATAATTATTTCAATTATAGGTTCAATTGTTTTGGTTGGTACAACAAGTATTACTATTTCTTCCCTTTTTTGTTATGACAAGTTTCCTTGGCATGACCTATTTTTCCACAATTTGAACAAGTTAGTTATTGTTTAACCATAGTATAATTGATTATTGATTGTGCAATTGGTTGAAACTTTGGTTGGGTAAAACACTATAGCTTCCTTATGCTTAATAATAAGGGTGTTTCTTATCATACTTGTTGTTGTTAATTTAAAGTATGGTTACAAACTTGTTCTGAAAATTATAGTAAGGAAAACATCAATGGCTTTGACTTGTAAACAATTTGCGAGTTTTAGCAAATGTTCGTAGTATAATTCTACCCATTTGCCAACTTGTTGCTATAGATTTCTTAATTACATATAAACTTTTTCATCGTTCTTCATAGTTTGGAAACACTTACAAAATGTTTGCTTTGACTCTTCAAATCTGTAGTTGGGATCATCTTGTACAAAGTTTTCACCCTATTTCGAGATATTATCTTTTAAGGTGAAACCAAATAAGTTGATGATGTCGACTTCCACAATTTCCTCATTTGCTTTGATCGCCTTCTTGGAAACTCTAACATGAACATCAAGGTTAGTATCCTTCATGTATGTTGGATATTGAAACTTTATGGATAGCAATTTATTAGTTGGTTCAATCAAACTACAACTAGTATATATCATGGTGGCATGAATATTCTTGGATTAAGTATTAGCCATTCATAAAGTCTAACAAGTGGATTAAGTGGCAGTCCTCCAAGTGGGTTTCAATTGGGTGATCCTCCTCCAAGCAATTCTTTACTAGGTGAATCTCCAAACGATCCTCCACTTGGTTGTGGATGTGGGTTAACCCTTTTTGGCAACTGAGGTGGCATAGTTCCACTATAGATAGGTAGTCCAATGGCAACATATAAATTAACAAGTAGAGATGCTACTGTTGTTAGTTGAATAGGCATTGCTTTTGGAACTACAATGGTTATCTTAGGTTGTTCAAAATTGAAACTTTGGCAAGGTATTGCGCCTATTTTAGTTGCTTAATAGGTGGCATTGGTTTTAATTAACTAATATTGATTGCATATCCTTCCTTTCTCCTAGCAATCAATAGATCAAGTCCTTTGATCCCTGAATAATATGTGGGTGCAGTCATACTAACATATACCAAAAATAGTCGTAACCACTACTTAATTTTTTGAATTTTGGATTATAGAATAATAATAAATAAATAAATAAAATATTATTGTGAATACATTATGTACATATCATAAAAATTTGGAATCAATCTAATGAATGAAAAATACGTATAAGGATTTTTAACCTCTTGTAACCATTGCTTAAAAATAGTTTTGACATTAAAAACAAAATTTTGAAAATATTTTTAATGACTTATTTTTGGATATTTTAAAATATAAACCTTAACATAATAGTATTAAAAATATATTTTTTAGAAATATGTATTTAAAATAGTCTTAAAATATTTTAAGAATAAAATAATGGTCTAAGGGGGCGCGTGTGGCTCCTAACAGCATGGTTGGAGCCATGTTGGATACATATTAAGATCCATAGGTACAAAAGATGGTAAAATATTATACCACATTAGATATGGTGGATAAGGTACAATTATAGGTTGTCCTTCTATGAATGGTGTAACAAGTTGTTGTCTACCTAGATGTTGATTAATTGGTATTGAGTTATTGACCAAACTTGATTGTGGTCAAGGTTGTTGCACATGTATTGTTGTTGTGCTTGGTACAATAGGCTATAAAACAATTATGAACTCTTTTCTCATCAATTACTTCAGTTTATCATCCACAAAAGACAATTTTTGAACTCATGTCCAACCTACTGACAATGTGCACATGATGATGCAATCTCAATGGTGAGATGTATGTTTGGAATCGGTATACTTTGTTGAACATGTGGTTGTTCAACAATTCCCATAATAAATACATTCGGCCAAATAGTTTGGTTAAGTGGTTGTGTTTTTCAGACAACAACAAATATTACGACTAGTTCCACCAGTTATACATGTGGTTGAAAACTGGATTGGTGTGAAGGTTTTTGTTCCAAGTTATGTAGTTGTTCCAATCGATTTATAAATTGGTTGTGCTCCAACTTTAAATCTATTATGGATGAATTCAAAATGGGAATTTGTTCAGAAGTGTAATACTTAGTAATAGGTAATGATCATGATGGCATATTAACTCTAGGAATGTAGAAGCCGAATGTTGTAGGTTGCCATCTTTGGCTTATAAAAGTTATTTCATTAGCATGTTAAACATGTGTGGTGTGATGTCCACTTGGTTGTGCGTTTGGCCTCAGTTGTTGGGATGAATGCTGGGGTGTCAAAAAACAACGGATCAAAGGTACTTGTGGTTCCTTTCATTCCTCACGTTCTGTTAGTATTTGATGAAGAAGCATCTATGCTGTCACTGGTCATTGAGGTTCAATGTTGGGAACATCAATTAGTTCAATGACATGAGCAAGAGGAGGAAAGAATCTTCAAAAACATTCCATGCCATGTCATGGAATATTCTTAATATATTCATTTGCCACATGGAAAATATTTTAGGATGTGGCAAAATATTCCATGATGTAGTAGAATATTACCATGATTTGGAATATTTTGCCACATCACATGTGTGGTTTGTTTTAGGATCAACAATGGATTATTGATTTTGAACATGGGTTTGGCCAATAAAGTTATTGAAAGCAGAATCATGTGAAGGTTTGAAGGCAAAAAAAAGGAGAATTATGCATTTAATCATCCGTAGTGCAACTAGTGTTCCAAATGTGTAGGGCTTTTAAACAATAGTTACAATATTTTCAAAATTATTGAAATGGGTGGAAAATACATGTTTCAAAAATCTTTGATGAAATAAAAAATTCAATGTATATTAATTATTTGACAAACATGCATTGAAATGGCCAAAGTATTATGATATTATAAATAAATAGACACTATACATGGAAGCATGTTACGACTGTCAAAGGTTTTATTGTTAATATTGGCCATGGCCCAAATGGAAATAATTTTATGAAGTTAGATATTTTTATGCCACACCACTAACATATATTCACCATAACAAAATGAATATACATACGTGTAAAAATACATAGTCAAGAGAAAACCTTTAGGCCGTAAAAGGAATTTAAACTTCCTACATAATCTAGCTAGCCACAAAAGCTTTATGAACAAGAAAATCACAATTGATTTGATGCAAATGCAATTGTGATGTATTATCACTAGTGTTAAGAGGCTTTAGAGTGCAACAACAAATGCTGAACTTCATCCCAACTCCACGTGTAGTCATGAGTGAACTCTTCCATGAGCCACCAAACATAAGTATTTACAAGACATGATACACGTGTTTACATTGCACATATGCCCCATAACCACCCAAAGAATTTTCCAACATTGCAACAAAATATACACATGAACATGTAGTGAAATTTTCAATAACAATGTTGTATTGCTTGTCATTAGAAAGAATATTGTAAATTCATCCATACCTAAGCGGAGGGATATCAATAAAGGGGAAATAGTTATTAAGGGTTTTTTTATTCTTTTTAACTTAAAATTTTTGGTTTTATTGCTATCAATAGGTTGTTTCAGATCAGTAGTTAAATTAAATATAGTTATTTTCTTACAAATGCAAAAACAAAACAAAATTTAATCTTTCATAACAAATGGAAAGAAATGAAGATATTTAAGTTCTAAGTGAACTTGTTCATAAACCAAAAATACAAACAAGAAATAGTCTTCGAAAATTAAAAAAATCAAAAAAGTTCCAAAAAATCAAAAGTTTACCAGAAGTTCTAAAAAAGATCACCCTATCAATCCTCCCATCCTTCTATTTATACCAAACACAACATTGTTTTAAATTTAAAAATCACTAACTGGTAAAAGTTGAATTTAAACTATAACAACTATTGGTCACAAGTTTAAACTAACATGTTATTATCAACAATCGGTTATTGTACAAGCTAGTTACCAATTTACCCTGGTTACTTTAACACCTATTATTGGTTATTTCAACAAATCAATTCACCTAAAGTCCTATTACCTAGTAATAACTATAGGTATTAAAGTAATATTGCTTCATTAATTACTAGTTGGTAACAACAAGTTAGTATGTACACATTTGAAAAATTGGGTGAACATTTGTCCCCCTTCAACTAAATTTCATCTTAAAAATCAATCACTTAGAATTACATGTTTAACTCTAGTAGTCAAATCATTAATAGGTTGTTCACATGTGGTACTCAAGAGTTTCAGCTAAAGGAGCAAGTTGAGATCCTAGTCTCTTAGCAACAAGTGTTTCCTTCAATATTATATTTGGAGTCTTGAAAACTTTAGAGGCATGTGTGATAGTGTCAATCAAAATAACCTCTATAATTACCCCAATTTCTAATATAACTAATGGTACAAGTTTGGGAGTAGTAGGTTTTTCCAATCCTTCTACATGAGTGTTAACAACTACAACATGTATTTCCACAAGTTCTGTGGGTAAAGACAAAGTGCAAGAAATAATGGCCAATTTTGCTCCTCCTCATATTGGCTCTAATTCCTTAGTGGTAGTGACCATTTCGAAAACTTATAGCTATAGTCATTGCCTACACATGTGAAAACTTCTGGAAAACAATAACAAATACCTTAACTAGTTTACTAGTAATCTGATCATATGTATAACCATCAAATTGTAATCACTACGCAACCATTTCATTCAAGTAAACTTCTACATATGCACGAACTATCTCCAAACTATCTTGGATCTATTCTTTCGTAATTTCCTTTACAATTGCCACCATTCCCTCCATTTTGGGTTTTTATCAGCCAATGCTTGGTTTTATACCTTAAACAAGGCATTGTCCAAAAGCAATTCCTCAAACTCCTTCAATTGGTTATCCATGTATGTAGTTTGAGAAACTTTATTCGGTGCTTGACGAAGTATTGCCGATTCACTTTTTGATTCTTGGATCTATACCCAAAGCTCGTGGGTATGATTTTCCATGTCAATGTTGACTTCCATCAACTATTCTTTTTGTTGTGAACAAGTGTTCTCTAGCTCCAACATATTTTTTTCCCGTTGTACATTGATGGCCTCCATCTTGCCATGGTCCCTTGTTAATCAGTCAAGGTCAATCTATAGGGCCTTTAGGTTGTTATGGGTTTTGAAATGAGCATGGTTCAACTCATTGTACAACTATTACAAAGTTTCAACCTTCTTGATTGCCTTTTCAACTTCAACACTTTTGTAACCAAATGCTTATTCTCTATATGTAGTTTAAGGAATTGGGTTTTCACAGTAGCTAGGTCCTTATTTTTATTATGTAGGGCTTGTTTATGGTTAACCAGTTCCAAGCAACGGGCCTATAGTTGGTTGTTAGTGTCCTCTAATAAGTTCTCAATAGTATTATATTTGGTTCCCAAATCAGCTAAATTATCTACTATCTAAGGCCAAGTCTAGGCAAATAAGGTTACTTGTTCAAATAAAAGTGTAACATGTTTTAAGCTTTTGTGTTGACTATAGGCTACCAACATCTCAAGAAAAATATAAATAGGTCTAGGTTGAACTAGTTTTATACCTGTTGGTAACGGGTTGCTAGCTTATTTTGTAGGAGTAGAAATCTTTTGAATAGGTAAAGGCTTTTGATTTGGGACTTGTTCAAAGTCAGGTTCACTTTGATCCTTCATGAACTAATCAGTTTCCATCCTTATTAATTCATCATTTTTTTGCATAATAACATCAATTTCCATGCCTTCATTGCCTCCCTCCATAATCATGTTTTGCTTACGAATGCATGTAAGGTTTCTTCTTCGGTGGTGTATTGGTTGGTTTTGGATTCAATCGGTCCTTGGGTGTTAATGACTCAATTCGTATTTTCATTCGATGTAATTGTCAAACTAGTCGTGGTAATATGTTAGCTGAGCACACCAATCGACGTCCACTAATAAATTGTTCTTTGGTCACAAACTAAAGAAAAGGTTTTTTAGATTGCTTCGCAACAACTTTCTTCTTCTCTCTTTCTTGAACGAATTGTGGTTATGGAAAGTCAACAAATCTATCTTCCTTTGACAAGGAAAACCAATGTCATAAACAAACTTCTATAATTGGTCTAGAATAACATGTTGCTTCCTTCCTATCATGTGTTACTAACCCTATTGTGATCTACTTTTGGTGTTTAATACATTATGTCAGTTTTGTTAACATTTGTGTCAATATAATAGAGCACTAGTTGATCTTCTTCCCTTTGTTCGCCAAATTAAGAGTAATGGTAATGCAATTACTAAAATAAACTAACCTTTCATGTTGGTAAATGATTTGCATAATTGTTGCAAACCTAGCATGGTACTCTTTCGTCATCTGAATGATGTTCCACTATTTTTTGTTAACAAATGCATTTGATCCTGTTATGTTTTTGAAAGCAATTTGGGCCTCCTTGACCAATGCGTTTGTTGCATCAACTACTCCTTTAGCATTGATGCCAAATTGTTAAATGATTAATGTTTGTTCAATGGTGATTTTCTCACCACAAATAACTACCTTAATGCGTCCATCCTTTGTGGATTCCTAGGTGTGTAAGAACTCCTTCGACATGTCAAGTTGTGGAATTGTCCAATGAACAACAAATAAACCACCCAAACCAACTCGCTCTACCCATTGTCACTATTTGGATCCCATTTGGATCCACCATAACATTTTTTGAATTTCTTTTGCTTCAGCATGTGCTCACTTCCACTTTGGTGGCATTACTACAAAATGTGGGTGCAATTCACTAGTCCCCATTCACTAGACTAATGAATTCACTACTTCTTCATTAGTCCCCATTCACTACAACTAGTGAATTCACTCAAAATCTAATGAAATCACTTGGTGTACAAGGACACCTTTTGTTGTAGTGTTGGTGAACTACCTTCTTCTACCTATTCCTTTCCGTTTTGCCTTATCATGTATTTAGACTGATCCTAGTAGGTACATCAATAGATATGTTAGGAGAATCAACTTTTACATCAAAGAATCCTCCTTTAATTGGTGTTGATGAAAAATCCTTTGGTTGCTCAACTTTTTTTACCTTTGTAGTTTTCTTTTCCACCTATTCTTCCTCTTAGAATCACTAATTATGACAAATGTTGGCGTAGGATGTGAAAAATGTCTTTGAAGGCATTGTAATGTTTCTTCAAGTCCTTCTCCCATAGTGGTAGCACGTCTTAATGTTTCAAAAATTTCTCATTCTACGTTTCTATCTTCCCTAGAACTTTCACTATTTTTTGAAAATACAAGAGGTAGCCTTGATGCAAGTGGTTAAATGTAAATTATGCCAATTACTCTAAAATCTTCTTTCTAACTCTCTGTAGTTTTCTTTCCTCTCCTTCTTTCTTTTCTTTTCGTATTTTTAACTTTGCCTCCCTCTTACTTGCTCTCTCTCTCAACTGATCCAAGGCACTCACTACCTCATTTTGGTGCAACAAAAAATATAAGGGAATCCAAAATGAAAAATGAAAAGACATTCTAAGGGGTACACCGATTCTTTATACTACAACCATAAAGCAAAAAGTGGCGACGTTTGGAGAATGACATAACTTTTAGGCATACTTTCCTTAAGAAGCTTCTGACACCTATAATTAGGTTTATTGGAACATCATTATTTCATGTAGAAGTAGGGTTAACTAGTAGGTTTCCAATTGGTTGCCTCTTTAATAGGTCACTAATACCTGTTTCACCTAGGATTAGACAAATCATTGTATGTTTTTCTCCTAGTTGGGCATTCTATTGTCAAACTTGTAGTGTTAACCTAAACTACTTCTTCAACAAACAAGTTACCAAAATGGTTCGTCCCAACTGGTTTTTCATTGAACATGTTATCAGAATGGGTTATTTCAATTGGTTACTTAACGATCGAGTTATTAAAATGGGTTACTTGCATTGATTTCTTTGATACAAATCATTAAGCTTAGCTAAAACAAGTTGAAATGTGTGATCCTTTGTAAACCTATAAGGTTTTAACTTATTAATGTTAACCAATATTGGATTAAGATCAAATTTGTTAATAGTCACTAGTAGTACTATATTGTTTGGTAAACAATATTGGATCCTATATGGTCCAAACCATCATTTCTGAAACTTAGGATATGTGCTTTGATAGCCCTTGGAAACCATAAAACAAAATCTCCAAACTAGTATTTTGTTTCAATGTATCGGTTTTGAGACCATAATGACTGGTTCCACTAATTAAAAGCCACCGTGTCTTGTGCTACTAACTAGTTCTCTTGGAGTTTCTTTAATTTTGATAGTCAATTAATTAGAACTTTAATAGGTGTTGGGTCATGATTCTGTCTTGGTTTGATGGTAACAAATGTTCCATAAGTAGCTAAAGGTAATCCATAAACAAATTGGAATGGGGTATGATTGATTCCAACCTTTAAAATAATTTTATAAAAAAATGAAATTATGGACATGTGTTCATCCAAGTCATTCCAATTCTCATTCACCAGTTTTGTGAGTAATGTATCGAAAAATTTGTTAATAGACTTCGCTTGTTTGTTCCCTTGTGGATAATAGATAGCAAAACTAATATGTCTTAAGATAAAATGATTAATTAAATAATGAATAACATTGTTAATGAAATGTGTACCTTGATCAATAACAGTAGTCAATGGACAACTAACCGAGTAAGAATGTGGTCATATAAGAACTTTACAATAACAAAAGTTGTGTTGGTGCATAAAGATTTTGCCTCCACCCACTTGGTAGCATACTTAGTGGCAACTAAAATGTATCAATTGCTAGAGTAACAACTCGTCAACTTAATAGGTTCGATAAAATCCAGTACACATTTTAAGAAAGGTTTTTCAGGTAGAGTATTGATAAGTTTTGCAATGTTTTATGCTAACAAGTTACCTGTTCATTGGCATAAGTCATAGGTTCGACAAAATTCATGAATGTTCATGGTTGGCCACTAGTAACCGGCATCAAGAATCTTCCTCATAGTATTGTCTGAGGAAAAATGTCCTCTGATTCCACTATGTAACTCCTATAATATAACTGGTACCTATTCTAAATGCAAGACACAATGGAACCTATTGTCTTGTCCAAATCTGTAAAGTATTCCACTTGTACCACAAATGGCTTAACTTTTTGAACCAATTATTATTTCTATGAAATAATCAATCTTTCTAGCATTCTCCCTTCTAACAAGTTGTATACACACTTTGTAACCACTTTGCTATAAGGTGAACATGTGAGCATCAATGGTCTAATCAAGTACATCAACTTGTTTTGTTTTGTTGGGTAATTTATTTAATGCATCTGCCATTAACTGGGATCTACTAGGTTTATAAATAATTTTGAAATCATACTCCAAAAATAACAATAACCACCTAATTGTTCTATTAGAAACTTATGCCTTGTTAACTAAATACACAAGAGCCATGTGGTCAACATAAAATATAAATCGGTTACCCAATAAGTAATGTTTGAATTTGTGTAAAACATAAACTATAGCTAAAGCTTCTTTCTCAATAATAATATAATTCCTCTTAGTTAAGTTCAGTAATCTAAAGGCATAGATAACTAGTTGATCAAATTTACCTATTGGGTTTTGGGCAAATATGGCTCCTATTGCTAACTAAAATGCATTTTGGACTAATAGAGGATTGTGAACCAACTGCATCACATATTACCATATTTGGTCACAATATTGGTAGCATTGTTATACTTGTTTGCAATCAATTTAGTAGTAGATGCATATAATGTGTCATTGGTAGTCTTCTTAATTTTGTATGTTGCAGTTTTGGAACATTAAAAATATCATCAAGTAAGATATGGCTTGGCATTTAATTGTAGCAAGAATTGGGCCACCAATCTTCATGCGTATCTTTTTCATGATACGTACCTCTGTCTTTTCATTTGAATTGTAATTTAAATATGTGTGAATTTTTTTGATAATAAGTTTTTCTAAAGGTCTAAACATGGCAAATTCAATGATAGGAGGTGTATCAGACAACCATGTCTGGTATGTGGATTCTAGAACTTCAAACCACATGACTGGTCATGGAGAATGGTTTGGAGACACAAAGGATTTGAAGACACCGGGGTTTGTGAAAACCGGTGACGACAGTACCCATCCCATCACACAAATTAGTAAGGTGCCATTGTCTATGCAAGATGGGGAAACAAAGTACTTGAAAGATGTACTTCATGTTCCAACCATAACAAAAAAATTGGTTTTTGTAGGCCAGATGGTGGAACAAGGTTTACATGTGACATTCAACCCAAATGGATGTTTTGTGAAAGACATGAAGAACCAAGGCAAATTGATTGCAAAAGGGGAAAGGAATGGACGAATGTTCACCTTGGATGTGACCATGCTTGAGGTGAATTCCATGTTATTCACACAAAAAAGGAGCTAGAGACATTCTAATTTGGCAGAAGCGAGTTGGCCATGTTAATCTCCAATGTCTTAAGGTAACGGAGAAACAAAATCTTGTTGGAGGTTTTCCCAAATTTGGAACAAAAGAGGTGATGTCAAAAGTTTGTGAAGCATGCCAATTGGGGAAGCAAGCTAGGCATCCATTCCCAGCTCAAACAACTCATGTATGTTCCAAACCTTTGGAAATGATCCACTAATATGTGTGGACCAGGAAGACAAAATCCATTGGAGGATGCAAGTATTACGTGAGTTTCATTGATGATCACACAAGGAAAGTGTGGGTTTACTTCATGAAACACAAAGATGACGCGTTTCAACATTTTTTGAATTTAAAAGCAATGGTGAAGAAGGAAAAGGGTGTGAGCATCAAGTGCTTAAGGTCTGATGGAGGGGGAGAGTATTTTTTAAATGAATTCAGTGAGTACTTGAAGGAGCATGGAATTGAAAGGAAGTACTCATGTAGTTATTCCCCACAGCAGATGGGAATTGCTAAAAGGAAAAATAGGCACATTACAGAAATAGCACATGACATGTTAAATAAGAAGAATTTGCCAAATTACTTTTGGGCTGAAATGGTAGCAATTGTATTCTATATCATGAATCGAACACCCATAACAACAGTTCATGGCATGACATTTGAAGAAAAATTCATAGACAAGAAACCCGATGTTTCACACCTCAGAGTGTTTGGTTACATTACATACGTGCATGTTCCTAATGAGAAGAGATCAAAACTAGACCCAAAAGTTGAGAAGTGTATCTTCATTCAACATTCTTCAGAACAAAAAAAAAATTTTAAATCCTTCCACTCGGAAGTTGCAAGTGAATAGAGATGTTGTGTTTGATAAAATGGTTAGCTGGTATTCACCATTAAAGGTAGCAAAAGATGGAGAGGCTAGAAATGGTGATGTTTCATTAGATGTGGAACAAGAACTGCAATTAATTAGTGGACCACAAGAGTCTTCACTTAGTGGGTCAAGTAGCACTTCATGGAAAGGAATACTAAGATTTTCAAACATTATACATGGTAGTTCTCAAACATCATCTAGAAATCTTCTTGTAGATGATGAGTCAAGTGATTCAGAGAAGAGTGTGGGTGAAAAATCAATAATCATTTCAATCACTACTCTCGGAGCTCGGATGGCCAAGAAAATTTTGAAAACACTTAACAATAACAGTGGAGTACGAAGATTCACACGAGTCAAGTACCATGTACAAAGACTCACATATGATGGCTTTGTAGCTCATCATTATGCATACATGGTGAAAGTTATACAAGAGGTTGAACCCACTTGTTTTAAACAAGCGCTTGGAAACCCTAAGTGGGACAATGCCATGGATGAAGAGATGGCGGCTTTGGATGTTAATGCTACTTGGGAATTGGTAGCTTTACCAAAGGACAAGAAAACAATTGGGCACAAATGGGTGTACAAAGTCAAGCACAATGCAGATGGATCTATGAACATATATAAAACAAAATTTGTTGCGAAAGGTTATGCCCAAATTTATGGCATAAACTATGAGGAGACCTATAGTCTACTTGCCAAAATGATAACTATAAAAGTAATCATTGCTACGATAGTAGCAAAAGGATGGTCTTCACATCAAATGGATGTAAAAAATGTTTTTCTTCATGGAGATTTACAAAAAGAAGTGTACATGGAACAACCACTAGGTTATGTGGACCAAACACATCCTAATTTGGTTTATAAGTTGAAGAAAACTTTGTACGGCTTGAAGCAAGCACCTAGAGCTTGGTCAAACAAGATAGGTCAATATCTTGTCACAAACGAATTTCAAACATCCAGTGTAGATTTTTCACTATGTGTGAAAAAGATAGATCATGGGATTGTAATCATAGTCATCTATGTTGATGACTTGATTATCACAAGAGATAGTGATGAAGACATTTTTGATTTGAAGAAGCTTTTGAAGCAAAAGTTTGAAATGAAGGATTTGGGAGAATTGCATTATTTCCTCGGCATTGAGGTAATCTAATCCCCTAAAGGGATATGGTCACTACAAAGGCAATATGCCTTGAACAAATTGTCCGAATATGAATGACAATTGCAAACCCATTGCAATTCCATTGGAGCAAAATGTGAAGTTAGGTGTAGATGAAGGAGACCTTGTGGAGGATACCACTATGTATAGACGCATAGTGGGGAATTTGATTTACATGACCATCACAAGGCCATATTTGAGTTATGTAGTTGGAGTGGTAAGTCAATTCATGCAAACACCATGAAAGCCACATTTGGATGCAGTGAGGCATATATTGAAGTACATAAAACATACTTTGCAATGTGGAATTTTTTATGAAGCTAAGAACTAGTTACAAGTACATGGATACACAGATGCTGATTGGGCTGGTAATGTTTCAAATAAAATATCAACCAGTGGTTTCATGTTTTCTTTTGGAAGTGGTGCTATTAGTTGGAGTAATAAGAAACAACTAACAACTGCACTATTAAACATGGAGGCAAAATACAGAGGTGCAACAATTGTTGCATGTGAAGTAATTTGGTTACAAAAACTACTCTCAGATTTGGGAAAGTCAGTGGATGTTTTTGTTGTCATTTATTGTGATAACATTAGTAGCATACTACTTGTTAACAACCTGATCTATCATGTTAGGACAAATCACATTGAAGTGCATTACCACTTTATTAGAAAAAAATTCTAGCAAAAGAAATTAGCCTTATTCATGTCAATACTAAAGATCAAGTTGTTGACATTTTCACAAAGGCTTTAGGTACAGACAAGCTAAAGAGGTTTAGAAAAATATTTGGTGTATTAGAAGTGGATTTAAACTTGAAGGGGAATGTTGAAAAATTAAGCTCAACTAGTTAGGTTTCATTAGTTACTAGAGTAGGAAAGTAATTAAGTTATTTTCACAAGGTTGAATTACTTTCTTTACTTATATTAGTTTGGTTATTTATGGTTTGGTCTTTTAGTTAAATACTTTGGTGTTTATGGTTTGGTTCTTTTTTCTTCATTGCACAAGTTTGTGTATTTCATGTGACAAGAACCTTGAGGAGTTCTTGATGTTATGTTTTGTGTTATGAGCATCATGTTGTAGTTTCCTTTCAATAAAGATTTATGTTTGCACTTGAGTAGATCTCCTATTTGTTAACAATCTTGAATTGGCCTATGCAAGATGGGGAACCCATAATGACCAATCTAATTAATGGACCAGTTCTAAATGTTAACTGCCATGTGTGCTCCTAAACAAACAAGATTGCAACAAAACAATGGCCTTGTCACATTCACCGATAACAAATTGAATAGCTATGTATAAAAATTTTAAGTTAGTAACACCAAAATCCAAAGCCCTGGATACTCCACCACAAAAGGTTACAAAGGAACATTCAAGTTTGTCACAAGAAATAAATAATCAAACTTTGACACATTCTTTCATTCTCTTATGTTTACTAGATCAGTAAATATAAATCTTGAGATTTTGATGGGATGTTGAAGATAAGTTCTTCATTAATAAACAAAAAAAATGCATCTTTAGCACAATGAAATCACTTTTTACAATTCTTTACAACACAAGCTAGCAAATCAAATTTGGGAACTTATAACACATGATTTAATGTTACTAATCAATGCTATTAGTTCAAAGTTATAAAACATTTGCACTCTAAGTGCTATAAATTATACTATATAAAGTATATATTTTAGAAACAATAATAAGTTTGAAAGTATTAATGTTTATATTATGTACTATTGTTTCTACTATAGTAGATATTGGAAACAACTTGAAAACAAGCAAGAATTGAAACACTCAAGGTTCATGAAATGGAACAATTGTATTAACTAACAAGAAATCACAAAGCTTGCATGCTTCAAATGCTATAATCACAAAACTATGGCTTGCAACTACTAACAAGGCTTGAAGGTTCTACGTGCATTCAAAACCATGAAAGGAAAGAATGAAAGACAACTCAAAACCACTCCATTATATACTATCTCCTAACCTTAAAGTAGCCGCCACTTAACCCTAACCTAACCACCACCAAACCCTAACCCTAGCCGTTGCGAAGCCCTAAGTAGTTTCCACTTTTAAACCCTAACCTAACTACTACAAGGATGTGAATACTATTCATCCTTTTGATGAATGTTTGACACATTCATCAACATTGGGAATTATAAACGAATAGTATTTCTAACAACCCTAACTGCCGCAAAGCCCTAAGTAATTTCCATTTCTAAACCCTAACCTAACTACTACAAGGATGTGAATACTATTCATCCTTTTGATGAATGTTTGACACATTCATCAACATTGGAAATTAGAAACGAACAATATTTCTAACAATAGAAAGTATTGCTAAGTACTATAGGGCTTTTATTTATAATATTGAACATTGCAAATACTATAACGTATCTCTACTACTCTATAATACTTGCAATACATTACACCTCTTCTCTACTAGTTTGTAGTACTTGCAATACAAAAGCACATTACATTTTTTCCTTTCTACTATTATGTAGTATTTGTAGTACAAATGCACATTAATTTCTTCCATAATATTTTGTAATAGGGTAAAAACACATTAATAGGAACTAGACCTACCTACTTTAGAAAATACTTGGAAAGTAGTCAATTTTTTAAAATGTTGATGTGGCGTGTTGATATTGGTTTGGGGGGATGGATGAAAGGTTGGTCAATTTTGAACCCCAAATATGGAAATATTTTGAAATGTCCCTTAGGCATGCGCGCGTTCTAGGTCAATAGGGTATGTCAAGTGCATTCCAAGTCCTGACACATATGACTAGAGCACATTGTGCACTTCTTTCACTCAAATGCAAGCTTAATTGAATTTAGTTAAGGTCTAGAGGTGTCACTTAATTTTGGGCAAAATCATATTGAGTCTTTTTCATTTTGCTTATTTCACTTTGAAGTGTTCATTCATTGTTTCATTTAAGTCATACTGATATATTTTGGACTTTGAAATTTATGGTAGCTCTTTGTTTTTTGTGAGAAAGTTATGAAAGATGGTGAAAGAAAGAAGAGGATCAAGCGAGAGGATGCAAAGTTTCCACCTTGGGAACCTATAGATTATTAGCTCCAAACAAAAAAATATTTTTCAATTGTTAGGCACTTGAATAACACACGTCTAAATCCAAAAACAGATCTTATCAACACAAACGCCAATGAAAGTGATTTAGAGGTTTTTAGCCCCAAGTGTAGTTACAAGCTTACCAACCCACTTCTTCATGCAAATACCAAGCAAGAGTTAAAGAAGCTCCACTGGCAGATTTATGGCGTAGCTATTTTGACCAAAAATGATTTCATGTTGTGGTTGGTCAGAGAATACATAACACAAGAGAAGGGATACGAAATTAACTAGGCTAAGGCAACAACATTGATAATTAAAGAAAAGGGTCGAAGGAGAAATGTGGGGAGGTTGAAGAGCGAAAGTATGGAGCTTTCATATTTGAGTTTTGGAGGAAAAACATCTACACGATTGGAGAGAAAGCCCTTGTTGGATATGAAAGGTAGTTGCTTGACAACATAGTGCAATATGTGTCCATATGACATTTTGCCATTAGAAACAAAAAGAGTTGCAAACCTACAAGCTTTGTTGTGTGACTTGGAGAATGGGGGGCATGTTAGGGTTGTTGTTGTAGAAAGTGAAAAGAAGAGATTAAAAGAGAAATTGATAGGGTTAAAATATTTAATATGGAGGATTGAAAGGTTGTTGTAGTAAAAGCATAACCTGTTGTAGCAAAAGTAAAACAAAATTTGAAGATAGTTTCACAACAAGTATGTAAAGTTAAAGAGCAAGTGTTATAATGGTTTTGATTTGATCCATGACCTTGTCTTCCTTTGTTTGAAAACTTGTTGAAAAGTTTGATTCGTTAGCAGGGCATGTGATAGTTTTTTGATTATTTTCTTTGGAAAATGATTGCACACATGAATTTGAACTTTGGTTTCGTTTTTGTAATCTTGCATTGTTTATGTAGATTGAAATGCATCATTCTAAAATAGAGAGCGCTCCCACTACAAAGGCATATATGGAAAAAGAGGACCACTTGAAAGATCTAACATGCTAATGTGATGGAGTTCATCAAAAGCATCGTGCTTCGAAGAGTGAGTTGGACTATTCAAAGAAAGGTCTGGATGGTGTGATCAAGCATGTTGTGCATGGTGAAGAGGTATTTGAAAATTGTTAGGTTGAGCATGAAAACTTTAACCACCTTCTTTGTGACATTAATAAAGAATTGTCTTTGTTAGAAAGGGAGAAAAGAGATGTTCAAGGTCAATTAGGGCAAATGGTGTTTGGAGGTGGTGCTTCATTTTAGCCCAAACCAATATTGCATTGAACTTTAGTGGCAAAACTTGAGACTTCTAATTTCATTCTTGTAAAGCCTTGTGGATTTTGCAATAGAGGCTACCATTGCAATGACATTATTGTGGCTTCTTGTAAACACACTTACCATCCTTTCCATTTGGTTGAAGTTTTAAGAGACACCAACAAGTGTTTCATTTCTGGTGAGCTTTTACACCCTGATTAGTGGATTAATTGGGGGTTTAGGGCTCAAGATGACAACATGAAAAATTTATCATGTGATTTGGGCTTGAGTGAGGTTTGGAGATCTATGATAAAAGGCTTGATAAAAGCATTTTCAACACCAATTATGCCAAGTGAATTTCTTTGTTCTTTTTCAATTCTCATTTCATTCTATCTAATTAAGTTTGAAGGTTGATAAAATTTTGTATTTAGGGTTTACTTTCCTTGATATGTTAGAAATTACAATTTTCAAATTGTTACTGTAACAAATGATTGGTGGTAGGATGTTTAAATGGTAATTGAAATATAATGGTCATATTGAAAGTCCGAGTAATTTCATAAAATATTGTTTCTGTCTCGATTGGAAGGATTTTTAATGACTATGCAATGAATGTTTTGTGGTCTCAAGATTTGTCAATTAAAGTTTGTTGTGTTGCTTGGAGGTTGCTTGGAAGTTGGGGTATTGGGAGGGTACCCATTCTACTTTTAGGTTATTATGAATACTTGGAGAGTGACAATTGTTCTTACAAGTCATTAAGAGTGCTTGGAGAATCACCCCATATGCAGGAAAATTACTAGGAATGCTTGGAAAGCATCCCCTTGGTTTGCAAGTTCTTAAAAGTTCTTGAAAAACACCCATTATGATTGGGTAATCACTAGGAATGCTTGGAAACCATCCCATGTGCTTGTTGGTTACTAGCAGTCCTTGGAAAATAGTCATTGTGCTAGCTAGTTGATGGGTGTGCTTGGAAAACACCCATTGTGTTTACAAATGATTCAGAGTGCTTAGAAAGCACCCATTATTGCTTGTTGGTTATTGGTAGTGCTTAGAGAACTTCCATCATGCTTACAAGTCATTGGGAATGTTTAGAAAACATCCACTATGCTTGTTGGTCATTGGTAGTGCTTGGAAAGCATCCATCATGCTTGTAGGTTGTTGGGAGTGCTTGGAAAGCATCTATCATGCTTGCAAGTTGCTAGGGGTGCTTGGAAAGCACCCAAGTTGTGTTTATTGGTTATTTGTAGTGCTTAGAAAATAGTCAACATACTTATAGGTTATTGGGAGTGTTTGGAAAGCACTCATTGTGCTTTTTGTTGTTGGTAGTGTTTCGAAAACATCTATCACGCTTGCAAGTTATTGGGAGTACTTGGAAAGCATTTGTTGTGCTTGTTGGTTACTAGCAGTGTTGGAAAACATGCATCTTGCTTACATAGGTTATTGGGAGTGCTTGGAAAACATGCATTATGCTTGTAATCAATGTGGGTGCTTTTAATTAGAATGTGTAGATCAAACTAATGTTTGGAATGCATATGGATTATGGTTGCCAATCATTAGAATATTGTTTAAAAACTACTATAGGTTATATTGAATGCTTATAGCTATTGCTACCATATCCCTAAATGACAATTAATTTTTTGCATAGATAGTACACAAAATGCTTAAAAAATCATTGGTCTAGTACTTAGAAATCACAGACATGTGCGTAGATTAGTTTGTTGAAAGCCAATAAGCTTGAAAGTCATGGGGTCTATTATTATTTGACAAGGTTTCTTAATGGTTAGTTTTGTTGAGCTTTAATTTATGTAGGGTAGTATTTGGATGAAATTTTTGACACCCCTCCATGTTCCAAGATGATACAATACTTGACATTTCATCAAGGAAAATGGAGCTTGGCTCCATAAATACTGGACATCTTTTTAAGATGCCAAATTTTCCACCAACCTATAGTAGCCCCATTAAGCATGTGTCTTGCATAGGTGATGGTCACATTATGCTTTCAAAGCATCAAGCTAATGATGAAGTTGAATCACTTTTTAAAGTTGAAGATTTTAGCAATCCTAGTGACGCACCCCCAAATTCCCTAATGGATTCAATTGTGAGTCCAAAAGGTGAAAACAATGGAAGGATAAGGAGTTGGGCCACTCTTTTTGGCTCGTAGCACTTTGAAGTAAAGGGGCATGCTGGAGTTCTGAGATGGGGACTAGGAAGAATGACAAGTAAATCAATTATTCACACGGACCTGCACAAACTAAATAATAAGTTGGTTAGTGACGCACTCCCAACTCCTTAAAGGACTCAAATGTGAGCCCAAGTAGAAAGCAACGGAAGAAGGAGGAGTCAGAGCACGTTCCCTAGTTCACAACACTTTGAGGGGTAGAGGGGCGTGTTGGAGCCCCGGGATGGGATTATGAAGAGTTGACAAGCTTCACTCACTCACACAGGCCTACACACAACCCACACAAAGTGGTTAGTGCATAGTTGGAGCACCTTTGGTGCTAGGACGAGCCACGGGCAACACGAACACACAAGACTCACCACGGCCCGGACTTGGGGGAAGCCACCACCTTCCCCCTTTAGTATACTCTATAGCTCTCCATAGAGGCTACATCCAAATGACTCTTTTTCCCGGGACTCCCATTCAAATCCCACCAACTAGGACTCACGCAACTTTGGAGCCCCATAACTTTGCGATCAGACCTCTGATTGAGGTGCGGTCTAAAGCAAAGTTGTAGCTTTCGTCGAGAGCTTTCCAATGATATGTAGCACGCCCCTTGAAGCTAAGTGAATCGGGTCGATTATCGACTTTTTGTGGTCGGGAGTCAAACTGACAATTTGACTCCCGGCCCTTCTTTTGGCCATAACTTACGTTTCAAATGTCCAAAAGAGCAATGCGAGCCCACTTTAGAGATCTACGTTCCAAGAGCTTTCCAATGATATAAAGAACGCCATAAGCCATTGAGTTTTGACCCCTGTAATTGTTCTCTAAAGTTTCGGAAGTCCACCGGGACTCCATCTCCCAAAGTGAGAGTTGCCTTGGGAGTGTGAAAGTTCACTCCTTGATACTCCCTCACACTTTCTAACACTCCCGGGAGTATGTGATGTGACTCTCGGGTTTCCTTTTGGCCCGCACCCTTGCAATGCTTTTGCCTTGACTCCCGGGCTTCCTTCCCTTTGGCCCGCAACCTTACAACCCCTTTGCCTTGGTCGCGAGCCCAAAGCTAGGGTTGCGACAGTTAGTGTGTAGTTGGAGCACTTTTGGTGCTAGACAAGCCACATGCATACACGGATTCATAAAACTCACCACAGTTCGGACTTGGGGGAAGTTACCACCTTCCCCCTTTATAGTATTTTTTATGTTTGGCCATGAGGCCAACACCCAAATGTCATTTTGTCTAGGGACTCCCAAGTTAGAATCCCAAAATTCCCAAAATTGGAACTCCCGTGACTTTGAAGGCCCATAACTTTGTGTGCAGACCTTCGATTGAGGTGAGGTTTGAAACCAAGTTGTAGCCCTTGTTAAAAGCTTTCCAATGATACGTTGGACGCCACTTGCGCACAAGGAAATTAGGGCGATTCCTGACTTTTAGTCGTCAAGAGTGAAATTGACAATTTGATTCATGGCTCTTTTTTTGGCCATAATTTATGTTTTAAATGTTCAAATGGGTCATGTGAACCCATTTTAAATAATGTCACAATCCTAACATTGGGCTTGCAACCAAAGTAAGGGTTGGCAAAGGTGCGGGCCAAGAGTGAAGGCCAAGAGTCACATTTCATGCTCTCAAAAGTGTAGGAAAGTGTGAGGGAATGAACCCCACACTCCCAAATGAACTCTCACTTTGGGAGTTGGAGTCATGTCGCAACCTTAGCCTTGGGCTCACGACCAAGGCAAGGGCTTGCAAAGGTGTGGGCTAAGAGTGAACCCAAGAATCACATTTTATGCTCCTGAGAGTGCAAAAGAGTGTGAAGAAATGAACCTCCACACTCCCAAATGAGCTCCCACTTTGGGAGTTGAATCCCAATGGACTGCCAAATCTTCAAAGGGCAATTGTAGGGGTCAAAATTCATTGGATTGAAAAGTTCTTTATATCTTTGAAAAGATCTTGGAATGTAGGTGTCTAAAATGGGTTTGCATGACCCATTTGGATAATCAAAACACAAGTTATGGCCAAAAGAAGGGACAAGAGTCAAATTGTCAATTTGACTCTCGACCACTAAAAGTCAGGAATCGCCTTAACATCTTTGCGTGTAGGTGGCATGCCACATACCAATGAAAAGATCTCGACAAGGGTTACAACTTAGCTTGAAACTTCACCTCAATCAGAGGTTTGTACACAAAGTTATGGGCTTCCAAAGTCATAGAAGTCCCAATTTTGAAATTTTCGGGACTCCCACTTGGGAGTCTTGGGACAAAATGACATTTGGGTGTTAGTCCCATGGCTAGGCATAAAATATATTATAAGGGGGAAGGTGGTGGTTTCCCCCAAGTTTGGGCCGTGGTGAGTCTTGTGAATCCATGTTTACTTGTGGTTCGTTCATGCATTAAAAATGCTCCAAGTATGTTGTAACCCACTTGTTGTTTGTTTTGTGCAGGTCCATGTGAATAATTGAATTGCTTGTCACCTTTTTTAATCCCCATCCTAGAGCTCTAACACGCCCCTCTAGCCCCAAAGTGCTACAAGCCATGGAACATGCCTCAACTCCTTATCCTTCCATTGTTTTCACATTTAAACTCACAGTTGAATCTATCAAGGAGTTTGGGGTGCATTAGTCTCAATGGACTTTTGAATTTTTAAAGGGCAATTGTAAGGGTCAAAATTCATTGGATTGAAAAGTTCCTTATACCATTATAAATCTCTTAGACCATAGATGTTTAAAATGGTCTTGCATGATTCATTTGACCACTTAAAACATAAGTTATGGCCAAAAGAAAGGCTAGGAGTCAAATTGCCAATTTGACTTCCGACCACTAAAAGTTGGGAATCGCCCTTATTTCCTTATGTGAAGGTGGCATGACACATACCATTGGAAACCTCTTGACAAGGGCTACAACTTAGCTTCAAACCTCACTTTAATCGGAGGTCTGCACACAAAGTTATGGGCCTCCAAAGTCACGAAAGTCTCAATTTCAAGAATTTCGAGATTCCAACTTAGGAGTCCTTGGACAAAATGACATTTGGGTGTTGGCCCCGTGGCCAGGCATAAAGAATATTATAAGGGGGCAAGGTGATGGTTTCCCCCAAGTCTAAACCATGGTGAATCTTGAGAATCCATGTATGCCTTGGTTCGTCTGGCACCAAAAATGTTTCAACTACGCACTAACCAACTTGTTATTTGGTTTGTGCAGGTCCGTGTGAATAATTGATTTGCTTGTCATTCTTCCCAGTCCCCATCCTGGAGCTTCAGCACGCTTTTTTATTTCAAAGTGTTATGAGCCAGGGAGTGTGGCCCAACTCCTTATCCTTCCACTGTTTTCACCTTTTGGATTCGTAGTTGAGTCCATTAAGGAGTTTGGGGGTGTGTCATTGGTTGCACTAAGAATTATGATAAAATGAATCTTTGTATTATCTTTTGACTTCAAACCTTCACATGATGTTATTGTCGACAATTTTATTAGCAAAATCCATGTTCAAAATCAATAAAACATTATTGATTCCATAGTAAATCACATATTTGATGTGGTAGAATATTCCATGGCACATGAAAAGATGGAACTAGTAATGCCATAGGTGGATATTACAAGCTCGGAGATGGAAAAGCAAACCACCACACCACCTACACCAAGCTTTAGTAAGTGTTCCGATGATGAAAAGGAGACCACATACAGCCTAACCTAAGGTTGATAGTGATTCCTTACAAGAACCCATCATTGAAGGAAGATGGTTTACCTCAATACATCAAAATAGAAACACATGCAATCATTGAATATATTTAATAAGAATATATCTCCCAAAACCTTGTAATGATTTGATAGTAATGTAATTTTAAAAAAATAATGAAGATATTTGTTCGGTGTCCCAAATGCAAACATAATTCCCATTGTTATAAAAGACATCAAACACACTTGGAAGTGCATGCAGTGCAAGTTTCAATTCTAGAAAAAGATATTAGAACACATTCTATGCCAAACAATATTGCAATTCCATGAATGTGCAAGTGTGAATAGTGACTCAAAAGTTCACAAACAATGGTCAAAATTCAAACTTCATCAAATATATAAAAAGGTTATTTTGATTATTTTTAGAAATTGGGGAACAATTCCAAGTTGTTTGCCAACATTACCAAACTATCTTTTTGTTTTTCTTCACTCCAAGAAGTAACAATTGTTGGAATGTTTATTTCATCCAAAAAGTTTAGCACCTATCATAATACAAAATGTATATAGGTCTAGAGAGGCAAGATGTTATAGAAGATGTGGTATATGGGGAATCCAACAAAGATGTTGGTATCACCTCCAAAATATTACAAGCAACATCATTGGTGTGATTGTCGAAATCATGAGCATTAGCAGAACCGCGTTATGCTATGGCAGAATTTCACTTGCTTCTCTTCTAAATGCCAAGATAGAAGTAGATTGATCTTGGAATGAAAATAAAAAATTGGAGACTTGGTTTATCTCTATTGTTATTTTCCCAACAAAAGTGAACTAATGTTTGCCAATGTGTGAGTAATTTTTGTGTGTCAAGAAAAAAATGTTTAAAGGTGAAAAATTTTAGAAATAATTTTTTTTGGAAAAAACCAAGCATTAAAGAAAATAATGTTTCGCCTTTGAATTTTATAGAAGATAATCATGCAACTAGCTTTTGAACTTTACAAAACTTGAATTGAATGAAATACATACATTGGGACATCTACAAATGTGCAGTGTGAATATTTGAATGTAGGACATAAATAGAGAACACAATATGGACAAAGTTAGTGATTGCAATAGAGAGGAAAAGGATCCAAGGTAGATTTGAACTTGTAAAATGAAGCATGAGTTACATTGAGGAACTCATTTGAAAATTGGCTACATTTAGAGCAATTCATAGAAGTTTTACATAAAAAATCCCATAAATTATAACAAAAGGTCTTGTGAATGAAAATTTAAAGAGTAGTGGAATTAGCTTGAAATTTGAATTAGGAATGCATTTTTATGTTTGTATATAGATAAATAAGTTATGGTATGTTTAACAAAACCAATGATAACTATTGAATTTGAACAAGGTGTAGGATCAATTCCTAAGTTATAAACAAAATGAAGTTTGCAAGGTTTTGTCAAGACTTTTTCTTTTGACAAGTGAAGGGAACTTCAATCTTTTGGAAGGCAAACATTTTTTCCTTCTTTTTTAAATAACTTATTACAAAAGTTGGGACATTCAAGTTATCAAACTTTTGTAATACGTTATCTAAAAGGGAAGGAAAAAAAATAGTAATTTTGTTTTAAATTTTGTGAAAATCTATAAGTATGTGGTGGCTATCACAAGGGTTTAGTGACACCCAAAAAGTTGAGGTCCAAGAATAACATTTAAGTCTAAAATTAATCAATAAATGTTACAAATTAAAAAAAAACACAATGAAAAAAAATTAAAGAGACCAATTAAAACCCTAGCTTACATCTTGATTCTCTAAAACATGAGCTTCCCTTTTAATTCCATTTTTTTTTGGTGTGAACCAATTGAATTTCCCTCCAAAATGGTGCCATGTTGTTGCCACCTTAAATTGGCTCTTCTTAGTTTTGCATCCTTATCTAAAGGACCTAAGTCCAATTTATCTTTGGCTGTCGTACCATAAGATTTCTCCAATTCATTGGACCCTCCCCTTTGGACTCTCATCTAAATTGGCCCCAAGAAAGTTGTTACAGCTTTGTGAAGCATCTCAGTGTGCCTGATATTGGGCTATCCTGGCAAGAAGTCTTCTGGTTATATTTTCTACTGATGATGCAAACTTCAGGATTGCAGGCCACGGTGGTTACAGTGGACAGTAACTGTCTGCCGTGTTTGCAGAATTGGCTCATTCAACTTTGCAACCTGTACAGGTTATGGTCACTCTTGGCCTTGTGTCTCAAAATACTAGATAGGTGAATTTCACTTCCTACAGGTAAAAGGAGATTTTATGTTACTAATCTGACAAAAACTTTCTGGGTTAGGTTTTCCTACTGTACTGAAAGAGCAGGAAACTTTGGCTACAGTGAAGCAGCACCCACCAGTGCATCATGAAGGATGAATGGTAAGTGGTGAGGAAACAGTTTTCTGTTGAGTTTCAGTTCCCTGGCTAACGATGGTGGTTAGCTCAGTTGCCTTTTTTCCTACCTACCTACTAACAATTGACAAGCAGGTTGATAATAGGTAGGTAGTAGAAACAGCTCTTACCTAGTAGTTACCTATTTTCTTCCCAACCTACCTATATAAGAGACCTATTTCCCTACAGAACTGGTTACTGAGGTGAAATCAAATATTGACTCAGTTGAGGTTCATCCACAACTGTGTGGCATCCAGTGGATGGTGTGCTGGTGGGTGCTGCTTCACTGTGGTTAGAAACTTTCAGTTTTAAGCTATTATGAGCATTTCTTTACTCATGAAAGTTGTCAAACATTGTTGACTTCTACTAGCAAAATCTGCAGAGACACTACGGCAATCACATTTTGCATTTTGTGAGTTTATGTGCTAAGTTATGAAAATGGTTGTCACAAGCAACCCACTCAGGGCTTTGGTAGTACATTATCTCGTTCTGTTTTTTGGCCAACGTTTTTAGGTTTTGTATACAGAATGATGTATGTATGTATGTTATTGTGCATTATTTTCTTTCTGCAATTTGAAAACTGCAACAATCGGTGTAAACTGACCAAACAAGCTTCTGTGAGTGTCAGCCCAAGAAAAACAAGAGTGACAAGTTTGGGAGTGGTCATTATCTACTGATGTTCCTCTCAAAATATGGGATGATTATCTTTCAGATGAACGGCCGTGTTTAGCTGTCATTACTCCCCTCACTGACTTCACCAGCTCAGTGTACTCACACACTATCAAACCATCGCGTTCATCATCAATGGCAGGGATCAGATACCATTACTTCAACTGTCCACCCCCTTCATTAGCTCCTGACAGTGGGGGTTGAGATAGCTATATAATAATCTGCATCAAAATTTGGGCAATCGACTATACAAATTTATACTTCCAGGGTTTCTGTCATATTTCTGGAAGGAGCCAAAAGAGCAGCTCACAATGCTGACTAACACTCAAGGCATAGGTAACATTTAGTATTCTCATTCTGCCAATACGCTACGTCTTATATTGGGCCACAAGTGAATTAACACAAGAACAAATCTAATCACAAACGTGGCCTCTTTCTACCTGTGTGACCCTGGCCGTAATCGAGAGGCTTGTCTTCCCAACATCCTAGGATTCTGTTCTTCCTTACTGGGTAAAGAAGCATCCTACTGTTGGCCAACACACTCCTGTGGTCCTGATGGAGTTCTTCACCTAACTTTGCCCTACTCAGCAGTACAAACATATTCACATGTTTGCATAAAAACACTTGTACAATAACCAGATAACATATCTCCAAGTGCACCTGTCATTTCAGACCTAACTTAGCCTTCTCAGCAGTACAAACATATTCACAGAACTGCACACCCACACATACAGGGCACAACAACGAGAGAATGTATCACAAAGTAGATCTATTCTTTCAGACTAGTTCCCCCCTACCCAGCTTTACAGCTTCCATCTTGTGGCTGGTACAACACATATACTGGATAAGATGTCCAAAATCTACAAAATTTCTCATGGAACTGAGCTCTACTATCAATGGTTGCAGTTTTGCAAGTGACGAATTCATTTAGATAAGCTAGAGTGGCTGCAAAAATATTTCTCACATCCGAGTTTAGTTATCTACTTTTTGTTAACCCCAACTGCAAAACTAAAACCAGGACAGGTGGGAGCTAATAGCAACTCATCTGGACCAACCATTACCATTGGCCAATGAGAAACAAGGAGCAGCAGTCAGACTGTTTGTTACACTTCTTTCTCTTAGGTGTTAGGCTTTGCTGTACCTTTTGCTAGCCTCAGTGAAAATGCTGGGCAAAACTATTTTGCTGAGTCAAACCCCTGATGTTTTCACTTTTCTTCATCCAATTTTAGTTTGCAGGATCACACAGTGAGCACTACTGGTAATACCGCATCTCCAGTGGTCCTCAGTATGTGGCCCTGCAAATATATTTTCCACATCCAATTTAGTTTTTTTTCTTTTTGCAACCCCACCCATAAAACTGAAACTAGGACAGCAATGCAAACAGGTGGGACACTACTAATAACAACCCACCTGGACCAATCATTATGATGGGCCAATGAGAAATACTGACCGTCAGATCATATTTATTACACTCTTTTCTGCAGGTGCACTGTGTTGCTGCGCCCTTTACCAGCCACCCCAAACTGTGCAATTATGCTGAGCCAAAATCATTTTCCTACCGGCATGTTTTGACTTTTTCTTCATCCAAAGTTACTGTGCAGATCACATACCTTCTCTACTGGAGATGCTCTAAGGTGTTCCTGCAAAGCCTCAGAAAGAGAAAATCAATAATGAGGTCCAGATAATCTCATTTTCTTTAGCAAGTTTGCACATCTATCAATCTTAACTTACATCCACAACAAAGCAAAGGGCAGTAGTTATGAAGGAATGATACTCACCAAAGAACAACAGTATAGGCTTCCGTTGCTGGGATTTTGATTTGGCATAAAATCTTTATCCTTCTAGATGCTGAACTCCTCCAGCATTATTAGCTTTTTAAACATGGCCGTTGGAGCCATACCATTTAAGTTACCTTTCCATCTCACAAACCTCCCCAGCAAGAAAAGAGGATCTTCAGGGCCTCTGTTCCACTTAAAAGACAGGAAGCCTGGAGGCAAACCATCTTCATGTCAATTTTGTCTTTACAAAATCGTAAAAGTATTGCATTCTTTTGCTTGTCCAAGCAGTATGGCACCCTCTAAATTTCATGTACACCTGCATTCCAGGGTGTGAGTAACAAACACTTTATCCAAATCCATTACAAGGAATCAGCTGACATTAATCATTCTTTTCTTGTTCAATAAATATGAGTTATTCTCAATGTCAATCCAGACTCTAACCCCGTAAGCTTGCCCAGGTTTGGAACCACTTGTTCACCTTTGTCCCTAGAAGATCCAAACGCTTGAAAATTGCACATTGCGTGTTCTAATTCTGGATTATAGCCTCACAGGCTCTGTACAAAAAGTTTCTCATCCTTTCACTCAATGCTTGCTATATGGCTATGTCACAACATCATCATTCTATCTGCATCAAAGTTCTCAGCCTCTGTACTAAAAATTGGTATGCTCAGAACCCTACCTGGTGTACTTTATTATACACACCAATGTTGCAAGGTGACTGAAGATGAATGATTCTGAATATTCACAAATATACTTGATTGAAAAAGCCAATCAAACATATGTCGTGCACAAACCTATACAGACAGGTTTATTATGTCCAGATATCATGTCAAAGTACAACCAGCTGCAATTTAATGACTGCTATTAAAAGTATCAAACTCCAAATGTCCTCTGCTCCTGTTAAAAAATTGTCACTTTTACTGTACAAAATCCAGACGGTCTCCACTTTAGACGACCTGCGTGTTGCTTCAGAAGTTGTAAACCTGTTGCTGCGAATGCCAAGCTTTTTGCTGTCGCACCATAGCACGCTTCTTATTGGCAACCTCCCTTGCCTTTGCCTCCTTTTGTCTTCTCCTCTCTGTGACACATGCACATTATAATCCATCAAAACTACTGGATGGCTCCAGAGTTCAGAACTTGAGAGGAAAATGACGTTTTCATGTCTGAAGTGACTATCGACTCTGCTGACCAATGTGTATGTGATCAGGGCTCATCATGTTTTTGCCTAGGAGGAACTGCGAATTTAAAATCAAGGAAAAAGAGTTCCACACCTGTAGCGACAGCCTTGATAGCTATGTTCGACTCTTTGGCCACTAATCGAAGAACTCTAGGATGCATTGCACAATATAAGCTGTGTCGCAAATCGGCACCCAAGTGTGCCAGTTTCTCGCTGAGTCTAGCACGGACAATCGCCATCTTCTTCCCTGTTGCAACGCTCATGGTTCCGAACTTGTGCCCAGGTTGATTCGCTCCAACAACGTTACTGTGCAAACCTACGCCGTACGACTTGCTACTGCTGTACCCACTTCCTTGTGAACTGCTGCTGCCTGGCATCAGCACGTTGCTGTTCTCGCCTGCACCGTAAGTCTTGCTACCGGTATACCCACGTCCCTGCACGGCGTTCCTTGCCATCGTCACATTGTCGATCCCGCCTGCGCCGTACATCTTTCTGCTGCCATATCCAGGTCCCTGCACGCCACTGTGTGCCGTCTTGACATTCCCATCCACGCCTACGCTAGATGTCTTGCTGCCGCTAGATCCACGTCCCTGCACGCGCCTGCTTGCCGTCGGCCTACTCCAGCCAAAGCTCGTAAGACCCATCTCTACAACCCTCGCTTCTGCGACCTGTCACCGAGAAAATCTTTCCGAATGATGCACCCACTGATGTCCTTCCCACACTGCTTTGCCAAATGTCTACACTGACTGACTAGATCTGCAGCCTGCAATACGGATCGCCTTAAAAAGCTGGCGGAGCACCTATAGACAGACTCTACAGTAAGAAACTTTGAGTATAAGTAGGGTCTACAAGCTCTCAAACCTCCTCGTGTGCATCAAACTCTCAGGGTGAAATCTGCACTACTTAACCCACGTAAGAGAAAAGCTCGCAGAATGCTGAATGTCATGTTATCACGTCGAAAAAACAGATGCCCAAGGTACGAAGAACCAAAGAATAATGGAAAAACGCTTGCGGTGAACTCTCGTGTATCAGAGCGGTGTCTTCTTGTTTGCATCTCTTCTGACTGTGAGTCAATGGTTACAGCCCAGGGCTCTTCTGATCACGTCAGTCTTGAAACCATCAAAACTTCGCTTTACTTGCACAACAAGACCGCATATACTTCTGCGAAGAGACCCAAGGGGTACTTTACCTTCATAGATGGGCCCGCATACATACCTAGTATATAATCTTCATCATTTATTAACCATAAACTGGGAGTCTGTTTCACACGATTGGACCCACAGAAACAGAAGTAAAGCTCCATTCACACCTGGTTTTCACATCAAGAGAGTTAAGAGCGCTAACATTAGGGTTAGGTTAAAACTGTTACCCTGACACTAACCTAACTTTTAACCTAATATGACATTTTTCAGACCTAAACCGAAAGTGCTTACTGTCGCTGAATTATATTCGTTGCGTCCAGTTGTGACTAGCACCACTTCACACTTGCGAAGAACTTTTGCTGGTAGCATGGAGGAGGATGTTACACATCCCTCATTCCCACTCTCATTGTATTCATCTTCACTCACCATTCTCCTTCTTCACTCACTCTTTTCCTTTGCCCTCATCCTCAATCTTGTTGGAAACTTGTTTTTCTCCAATGCTTCTTTTTCTTCTTTGCAACTAATTCTTTACGATATTGTGTTTTAGTATTTTTTTTTTTTTTCTTCTTGGTTAGAAAATTCTCAGCAATGTGCGTTCATTGGAAGTGTGTTTCATAGTAGCAAGGTTTGTTCATCTCAACAATGTTGTTGTTTCTATTCTACCATTAAGTTTTCTTTTGTTTTCTCTTTTTCAATTTTTTTTGTCGTTGTTCCTTTCTTGGTTTTTTTTTCTATTTTGTTGTCTATGCAAGTTGAAATATTTGAAATCAAGACATATTGCAATCAACACAACCCAATCAAATATGGTTAATGTCATTATCATTCTGCCATAGGTTTTGAACATGACATTCATAAACAAAGGTAACATTAACAATGAAGATCATTTGCAAAACAAGGAAATGTTCATTCAACACACAACTTTCAAAAGGTGAAAATAATCATCAAAATGTAATGAATGATGAACCATGAACAATGAAGATGTTGAGTGGATTGTAAATACAACTTTTAACCACATGAAGTAGTATTTTTGAACTAAACTTGAATTGAGCATTTGACAAACTACTACTTTTGAGTTGAACTTATAACCTAAACATTTGAATTGAACATGTGAATTTAACATTTGAATGGCATTTTAAAAATAAACTTGGTTTTTGTATTCACATGAAGTCATGAAATGTTGTGTTGCTTTCCAAGGTATAACGTTAATTTATGCATAATGTTTTTCTTAATCATTCTTAGCTTTCAATGATGTGATTTGTTAGTTCAATAATGGAAAAAACAGATTTTTATCGACACACTCCCAACCTTTGTAAAAGATTCAAATGTGAGTTTAAGATGAAAATAGTAGAAGAGTAAAAAGTTGGGGCATAGCTCGTAGCACTTCAGGGGTAGAGGGGCATGTTGGAGCTCCGAGATGAGATTAGGAAAATTGATAAGGACTTCAATCACTCACACATACCTACACAAAACCAAACAACAAGTTAGTTAGTGCATAGTTGGAGCACATTTGGTGTTAGGACGAACCATGAACAAACTTGGACTCACAAAACTCACCACGACCTAAACTTGGGGGAAGCCACCACTTTCCCCCTTATAGTATATTATGTGTCTCTCCATGAGGCCCACATCTAAATGGCATTTTGTCTCAGGACTCCCAAGTGGGAGTCCTGAAATTCCCAAAGTTGGGACTCACGACTTTGGGGGCCCATAACTTTGTCTACATACCTCCGATTGAGATGAAGTATAAAGCAAAGTTGTAGCCCTCGTCGAGAGCTTCCAAGTGGTATGTCATAAACCACCTGCACGCAAGGAAATTGGAGTGATTCTTGACTTTTAATGATCGGGAGTCAAATTGCCAATTTGACTCCCGGCCATTCTTTTGGCCATAACTTGTGTTTCAAATGTCCAAATGGGTGATGCAATCCCATTTCAGACATTTACATTCCAAGAGCTTTCTAATGATATAAGGAACGTCTCAATTCAATGAGTTTTGACCCCTACAATTGCCCTCTAAAAATTCGGGAGTCCATTGAGACTCCAACTCCCAAAATGGAAATTCACCTGGGAGTGTGAGGGTTCATTCCTTCACACTCTTTTGCACTTTCAGGAGCATGAAATGTGATTCCTGAACTTAATCTTGGCTTGCACCTTTGCAAACCCTTGCCTTGGTCGTAAGCCCAAAGCTAGGGTTGCAACATTTATGCTTCAATTCCTATCAAGTTTTCCAAAATCAAATAGTTTCTATAGCATTATTTTTTTCATTCAATGTACAATAGAAAATATATTCTGTAATTATAAATCAAAGAAATTTAAAAACTTAAGAAAAACTCCATTAAAATAATCATAATTTGTATTACAATCATTCATTTCAAAATACATGGTCATTCGTATTTATATACAAGAACATGGATCAAAAATGATAACCACTAACTAACTAGTAAAAACATAAATAGTAAGGTTATTAAAAAATGTAATAATTATGTACAATTACAAATCAAACAACTCTGAATGACAACTATAGGTCATAAATCACCCCTTAACATTCACTCGCCCTATAATCTAGATTTTCTCCTCATAATCCATAAACAAAACAAGTAAAATCTAAATATGTTATAATTGATGAACTGTTATTTGAATAAACTATACTTCTAGTTTTGATCTTATTAAAATACCTACAAATTGAATATGTGGTGTAATAGTCAAAACCTCATATTTTATAGGAACTGAAACATATGAGGATTCTCTAAGATTTGTAGGTTGATTAGAACCAATAGTATGTGGTTCTACAAATGAAATTTACTAATCTTGTATTGGAATTTGAGGACTCACGAATAGGACTAGGAATTAAACCTATAAATGGATACAAATAAACGTGATTAAAGTAAGTAGTTACGTATGAAATTAACTTATGCTAGTAGAAAGTTTTGTCTACATTTTTCAATTCAAATGTTTCATTGAACATACCTTGGACAATAATTTATACTTTATCCCACCAAGCTTATCACCTTGAAGGTTTCTAAACTACAACACCTAAATGCAAATGTCAGCAAATGTTGATTGAAAAGTAGATCATCATATTCCTTTAATCTATGAATTGCCGTCATAGACATTGTGGTCTAAAGAGTATGAACTTGATCACGATACCAATCATTGGCAATTTATAAATTAGATATTTGCTTAACTTATTTAGCTAAATGTTTCTTTATGCCAATTAAAAACAACATATTCATGGCATTGGCATTCTGGAAGCTTGTGAAGATCTGTAATCTCCTTCTCCTTCTGTTGCATTTGATCGGTGGCTTGCACTACCTTATTCTAATGTTGATCCGTTACAACTTTAAGTTTCTCAAACTCTTCCCAAAGATCCCAATAACTACATTCATGCTTTTGAGCATGAATTTTGAGACTTTTGATTTGTGCCTTAGGGGTATCATGCTCATCAATCTTACTCTAAAATTGAACAATAGTTGTGGCACACTAATTATTCTTTTTCATAAGTTGAAAGAGCTATTGATCATAATCTTTTTGTCTATTAACATGGATCTAAATATGTCTATCCTTCTTTATGATTTCAACTTCATATTCTTGTTTACAAGTTTGTAATAAGCTATGGTTTACCATAAGGTTCATGAAATCATTTAGCATAACCTACCACTCATTACAATGTTATGAACCAAAAGCTACAAATTTATGTAGATCATCAAAGCAAATTAACTTTTTCATGATTAATGATGGAATTCAAGTTGATGATGAAGGAGTTGTTTGATTAGCCATCTATCGAATTCTTTAAGCAATCTCCTATGGTGTTGATAATACATTAGTAACTTCAACAAAGGATGTTTGATGATCAAACAATGATGGTCCAAATCCTAATTGAATAGCTTACCTTATGCAAACATGTTATGAGCTAACTCCTCACATGTGGTATTTTAGGTGTAACAATACAAGTCATAGGTGTAGATTAATTAGATGTTGATTAAATTGGTATTCAAGGTTGGATTAACGAAACAAATAGAAATCAAAACATTGGTGCTTAGCTCATTAAGTAAATTATTTTAGACTTATCTTTGTAACATTTGTGTTAACTTCAATGATATCATTTACTATTTTTTTTGCTCTCAACAAGAAAATCCTTAAAACCACTAGTATTGGTATTGGGTTCACCTCCATTTTGAGGTTGATCCACAATTTTATATGGTTTAACATCTAAAGGAAACCATTTATGTAATAGTGTTTCGATAATGGGTCCTGCATAAAAAATCACCATCTTTTTTGTGTCTTGGGAATTTTTAGCTACAATGTTCTTTTGGTGTTTGGTCCATCACATAAGCTCAAAACCAAGTTGTGTGAACATAACAAAACACTATTTGACAACAATTCCTTGATTGACATTTGAAAAAATAGTAGCAATTTTGTTGCTCAAATAATTGATCTTTTCCTTCTAATATAATGTGTCCATCCTATTGCATTTCCCATGTTTGGAAAAAATCTTCAATTAATTTAGCACAAGGATTCATTCAACTCATTTGAAAAGTCTTGCCTACTTTGCATTATTGGCACATCAAAACTCAAATGGTTTAGTAGTAATCCACTAAAGAATCTTCTGAATTTCCTTCACGTCAATTGCATTTGTGTTCTTGTGGTGTGGTAATTGGTGTGAAACATCATGGTTGCTTGTTGCATCATGTTACCATATGTTTAAGGCAATGTGAAACAAGAATAATCAGAGGTTTTACAAATGAAGGTGTTGATACTTGAAATGAATTTGGACCTGCTATAGGTGGAGAATTGACAATTATAACCTCAAGCTCTTCTTTTGAATATGAGGTTGTGATTAAAGTCAGATTGATGACACATCGATATCTAGGTGGCAAATTTTGCACATAACAAATACATGTTTGTATGTATGTTCAGTTCCACTAATTTACAAATTGCATATCCTATCTTCTTGATGATTATTTTGAAATTGTTCAAGTTTAGAAAGTTTATTATTCAAAACCCGTATAGGAGTTGGTCAAGTAATCCAAATTGGGTTGGTAAAAGATATTCCATTGGTAAAAAAATTTGCAACCCATACACCAAATGAAAAGGCGTATGATTAGTCTGAATTTAATTTGTACGTTGTCTGATATGAAAACAAAACTATAGGGTTTAGGGTTCATCCCAACCCAATCATTTTTCATTAACCAATTTGGTTAACAATGTATTAATCACCTTGTTGGTTGACATTGCTTATCCATTACCTTGTGGATAATAAATGGTAGAACTTGTATGATGGGTTAAAAAATGTTTGGTTAAGTATCAAATAACATCATTAATAAAATGTGTACCTTGATCAATAATAATATGCAAAGGACAACCAAATCATACAAGTATAAATTCATATGAAAATTTAGCCATAACAACAACATTATTTGTTCATAAGGCCTTGGCTTCCACCCATTTGGTTCTATAAGCGGTGGCAATTAAAATATACCAATTTTGTATTAATCCCCTTACTAGCTTAATTAATTTAATAAAATCCAAACCCCATGTGGTAAAAGGTTCAACAAGAAAATTGGTAATAAGTTTCGCCAAACTTTGTGTAGATAAATTACCAATTTTCTAACACAAATCACAAAAACAATAATATTCGATTACGTCATGCCACAAATAACCTACATCCAAGATTTTCCATTATCAGCAAAAAAAAATGACCATTAGACATTGTTGAAGGTAAAAACTTACTTAAAACAATTTATTGAATTTTCTTAACATGTTATCAATTTTCATTATCACAATGTGTTATCAATTATTTCTTACTGAATATCATATTCAACCGAATTTACTTACCAAATTCAAATAATTAATTTTAAGAGCAAATTTTTTGAGATTAGGTTAACTGTTTGTTCCATCATTTTAAAATAGTTTTCTTGAAGGTATTGAAGGCTTTGTACCTTTGAAGACTATACATGAGGTGTTTGTAGTAAAATAATTTTTTTTCATATTTTTGTACATAGAATTTCACTAGTTGTTTTATTTCTTTTTATATGCATACAACTAGTATTTTTCTTATGGGCCTTTCTTTTTACTTGTATTTGCTTTAGATTTTTTTTTGTAGAAGATTTATGAATTTGTCCTATTAGTTTTAACAACCATTTTTGCTCAACGTTTTTACTTATCTAAAGAGAAGGAAATTTTATTTTTTTCTCCCCATTTTATTATTTCCAAAACCTTGTAATTCACTAGGTGGCCTTAAGATTTCATGACCATATCACAAATATTGAATCAAAATTTTTGGTTTAATGTCATTCCTTTTTGGATAAATATTGGTTAGAGCTATTTGACTATACCAAAATAACATGGATCTATTATCACTTTCTAATAATATAAATAAATAAACCAAAATAAACTATAGCTTTCAAATTTTTCCAGTTGTTTACAATATGCCAATAGTGTTGATAAAAGTATGAAAAACAATAATGGAGCAAGTTTTGCAGGAAAGTGTTTAAGGCACATAGATAGCCCAAAGCAACTTGAACTGCCAAAGATTGACATTGAGGAGGATGTGACTTTTCACAATGGGGAGGAAAATGAAAATTTAGAGGATATGAGTTACCAAAAATATTGAATTAAAAATTTTATGACATATTGAAAACCATCCATTAAAATTGTGTCGCATCAAGACTAAACCAAAAACTTCACGAGAAATGATTTAGGACCCTACCAACAATCAAGTTTTTGGATACCATGAGACTATTGTGACAAGTCCACATGCCAAATAAAGTCAAATTGATTGACTCCAGAGGTGAATTAATGAATTGTTTTAAATTTAGGGGAAGGAGTTTTTCAACGATGTACAAAGTACATAGTCTTCAAATATTAGTATTTCAGATGAGGACATTTTCCATCAAAAAATTCCAATAACCCCTATTTTTATTTATTTTGTGTTTTTCCTCATTCATTCCCATCTTGCATTTTTTGTTAGGGTCCTAGTCATAAATAAAAGAATTGTTCTTATTGTACTTGTCGAATGTTGCCTACACATTGTCGACTAATTATGTAATTTATCAAGTGAAAACATGGTAAAGTGTACAATTAAAAATACTTGTCAATCTACTTGTCAAATGAACAAAAAATAGGACCAAAACCCATCACAAAATTGTCATTACTACAAAATGTGGGTGCAATTCACTAGTCCCTGTTCACTAGACTAGTGAATTCACGACTTCCCAACTAATCCCCATTTACTACGACTAATGAATTCACTCAAAATTTAGTCAAATCACTTGGCCTACAAGGACACCTTTTGTTGTAGTGTGTTATACATTCAATCCTTTTCGTTGAATGATAAATAACAAGATATTTCTTCATTATTATGCATTAAATTTTTAATTTTGCATTGTAAAAATAGGTTTCAAGTAGATTTTTCTAAATGTAAGTAGTTTTTTAAACCTATTTTTATAATGTAACATTTGATTCAAGTATGTGTCAAATATATTATACCAAAGAAAAAAAAAAAAAAAAATTTGGTGAGGCCCTTGAATATACAATGATCTAAACTATAACATCATACGTGTATATCTCATTAAATTTGCTAATGAAAAAGTAGATTTGAACACTATATTGACCAATCAATTTCAAACCTACTTATTCCCTACTTTTATTATCCCAAAGTTTTTGAAATTTTTAAGTTGATTTATAATAAACCAATTAAGGGCTCAATAGTTTCAAAATGAAATTTAAGTAAAATATGAATTTATTTTTTTATGTTTGCATGGAAATTTGCCTTTTTTTTAACTTAATATTTTTTCGACAACTTTTTATGTATATTTTATCATGCTTTCACCCTATCCCGCATGAATATTAACTCCAAGTTTAGTTTTGAATGCTCAACAATCGATTTATGCTTCAACCTTACCATAATCACCTTGTAAAAAGTCATTTATTCCACCTATTTATGTCCCATTATTGGAAATGTGATTGAACAAATTCTGGTAGGTTTTCCAAATTTGATGTTTCCTCTTGTTGGACCATTTACACCATATTTTGGCTATGGTTATGGTGGCATAGGAAGCATTTTTGTAATGTGGCCTTAAATGTTTGGTCCCATTACTAACATTCCCCATAATACCAAAGCCGGTTTTGGGGGTTGTGTAAACTAGGGTTGTAACAAATCACGAAGAACCTTCAGATGATGATAATTCTTTAAAAAAGAAGCACAACCCTAGGATGCCACAAATACTTCCTACCAAAAAATCATACAATGAAAGAAAGGGCAGACCATCCCCAATTGGAGATGATGGTGGACTTCTTGTCAATAACATTCCTAAAAATGGCGATGGTGTCAAACCTTTTGGTGTTAACTATAATGATCCTTTACGAGGTGGTGGCAGTGGACCTTCATGAGATTAGCATCCATGAATACACATCGCAAGACTAGCAAAATCACGGGTAGGGCCTATATGGAATCCATAATACCCTCCATGGTATCTTGTCCAACCTCTTGTAACACTAAATCCTCCGCTAAATAGGAAACCTTTACCCTATCCCTTTTACATTGTAAGGACGAACCTTGACGTTCATGTATGAATGTTTCATAAGGCTATTCAAGTTTACAAGGAAAATACTAATGCCAATATTCTCAATCTGTTTTATTTTACCATTTGTGATGCCATATCCGAGTGGGGAAAAAAATTTATGCGATCGCATTCAGTTTGCAAGTTTGAGGAGTTGGAGGCCACATTCTACAAGCATTATTGGAAAGTACAAAAGGATGAGCAAGTGTGCATGGCATTGTGCATGATAAAGCAAGGTGGAAACAAAAAGGTGGAAGTATATTATGAATGTATACTAAAATTAATAAACTGCCTTCCGCATCATGTAGACAATAGTTTTTTAACTATTTTCTTTTAAACAAGATTGTAGTAATTTTTCTAGATAGTGACAACAAGGATGAAGAGGGACACCTTGTTTGAACAAAAGGAAGCTACAATTACTTGTGAAGAAAGTATGAGCAATGCAAATGAATACCAAAAATTGTTAGAACCACCATCCAAACAAAAAAAATTATTAAAAGGAGATAGACAAATATGATCTCCGTCTAGTGCAATAAGTTGAAACATTCTAATGAACATTAACACTAGAATCCCAATAATCGAAACAATAAGCTTAAAAAGAAGAAAAAGGTAGTAATGAATGGAATTTCAATGCAATCTAATCTAGTAATAAAAATAGTTGAAGAGAAGCAAATAAATGTTATTCCATCATTTATCAGTGCTCCATTTGCAATTTCATTGACCATAAAATCTATGATTGTCCCCATAGTGATGTGACTTAATAAATGTTCAAGGAAAAAACAACAACAATTGAAGTTAAAAAGGAAGATGTTATTTTAAATATGGTCCTAACATTATTACTTGCAATTAGAAAATCAATTACTAGAAAATGTGGTATTCAAGGAGAAAAAACCTCACAAGAATAAGAGTCTAATGTAAGTATTTCAATCGTCATTTTTTTTAGCAAGATTTGTCTTATTATGTAGGGGCATGGACACCTCACGAGGAAAGTTTAGTGGAAGAGGTGAGTGGAATAATATGTTTGAGTTGTGAGGTTAAAATTGTGCAAAACATATTTGATCCAAAATTCTTGCAATCTTTTCTACTCATGATATTTTTCCTTATTTTGATAATAGAGAAAAAAACCAAAATATAATTATTTGCATTAATAAATAAGAATTTGATAGCGAATAAATGTTCTTGAATAAACAAGAAGCACGCAACACTAAAGAGAGAGTTGTGGATTCGGCTTCCAGGGACACTTAGGAAGAAGTATAATTTCTGTTCAATTTCAGGTGCTTTCAACTTGTGTAACATATTGAATAGGACTTTAATTTAAATTTTGCAGGAAGGATTCCTAGGGTTGGATTTTGCTTCAACAACCAAAAGTTTACAATTTAGAAAGGTAAATTTTTGAGATTTCCAACTAAATTTGAAATGAATGTAGAAATGAATAGGCATTCTAGTACCTTGATTTATGTTTCAACCTCCATTGGACTTTCTCATTCATTATCAAGAATAAAGTAGTGAAGTGACTTGTGGGAAGAGTACATTTACAGGTAGATATGGAGTAGGAGTCACAAGTAGACTGAACTATTGTTTTGGGAAACTTGACTTTAACAAATCCAAAGGAGGTGAGTTTTCAAATTCCATTTTTGAGTTGTCGTAAGGAAGCCATTGTGCTTTTAGAAAATGTTTTTCCCTTCTATGGTCGACATTGATTATAGGGGAAGCTTGATTTTATTCTTGAAAAATTATATATCCAACTTTACTCAAGTGTTGTTTCACAATTATTGTTGGTACCGACCATAATTGAAGTAGATCTAACTTTGAAATTCTATAGGATGTAAATTTTATGTCTTCCATGCATGTAGTTGGCATCAACTATAAGGTTTTTTTTTTAAATCAATCATCTTGTGAAGTTGATTTTTGCATTATTTTAGTTACAAATTTCTTGTGTGTTCCATTTCATAACCCCTTCACCCTATAGTTGGTGTCATGACCCTAGCCTTGGGCTCGTGACCAAAACAAGGGCTTGTAAAGGTGTGGGCCAAGAGTGAAGCCCAGAAGCCACATTTCATGTTCATGAAAGTGTAAAAGAATGAGAGAATAAGCCCACACACTCCCAAATGGGCTCCCACTTTGAAGTTGGAATCCAGATGGATTCCTGAACTTTCAAAGAATAATTTTAGGGGGTCAAAACTCATTGGATTGAAAAGTTCCTTATACCATTGAAAAGCTATTGAGATGAAAATGTTTAGAATGGGCTCGCATGACCCATTTGAGCACTTAAAACACAAGTTATGGCCAAAAAAAGGGCTGGGAATCAAACTGCCAATTTGACTCCCAACCATTAAAAGTCAATAATCGCTTGATTTACTTGTGTGCAGGTGGCACGCCACATATTGTTGGAAATCTCTCAACGAAGACTAAATTTTTTTTTGAAACCTCACCTCAATCAAAGGTTTACATAAGAAATTATGGCCTTCTAAAATGCAAGAAGTCCCAATTTTAGGAATTTCGGGATTCCCAACTTGGGAGTCTCAGGACAAAATGACATTTAGGTGTAGGCCCTGTGACTAGGCATAGAGAATATTATAATGGAAAAGGTGGTGGCTTCCCTCAAGTTTGGGTTGTGGTGAATCTTATGAGTCCGTGTGTGCATGTGGTTCATTCGTGCACCAAAAGTGTTCCAACTATGCATTAACCAACTTGTTGTTTGGTTTGTGTAGGTCCGTGTGAATAATTGACCCACTTGTCATTCATCATAATCCTCATCTCGGAGCTCTAGCACGCCCCTCTACCCCCAAAGTGTTGCAAATTAGGGAGCATATCCCCATTCCTTCTTCCTAAACCTTCATATTCACATTTGAGTCTTACGACGAGTTTAAAGGTGTGTCAGTTGATGTTGACTATAAAGGAAAATCCTTTTGAATCTTCAAATTATATTATTTGTTGTCCATTATATGTTTTCTATCATCTTTCTACATCCTTTAACCATCAAAATCCTCAGTGGTCGACAACAACTATAAGGCCAAGTGTTTAAAATCATTGTCGTCTTCATTTAACCTCCTTAGATAATATTTTTTCTTTTTTCATTTTCTTGCATTGTCATTCTTTTTTTTCTATTTGTAATGGATAGATTTGTTCTCTTGTAACTAATATTTTTTTTTCATTTCTATAATCACAAGGAGAGTCCAGTTGTCAAATAACCATAAAGGCAATTCAACATTAGAATAAGCCGAATTATTTGAGGTTTTGGACAAGTACAAAATCCTCTCGAAAAGTAAAGTGAGGATGAGTATCCCTTTGTGTTGGCTTTTCACCATGCTAATAGTTAGGCTTGCATTGTATATTGACATGTTCAAGATGGAATGGGCATTCTTCATGGGTTATTGGGAAGGTGAGAGGGTGTTTTATGTTTCCCCAACAAACTAGTAAGGTGTGGAAGAATATGTGTGCAATTATGTTGATACTTGGAATTCTCTTTGGAAAGAGAAAAATGCAAGGTTTGAATAATTCCTAACCAAGGATTCGCATCTTTATTGGCTATCAGGAAAAATGTTTCATGTTTGGGATGGCAATCATCACCTTCAAGCTTGGCGACCATACATTGATGCAAACCATCCCAATGAGCCCAAATGGCACATCAAGGTCGATTCATTTGTTGTTGGCACAAGAAATGGCCTAGTTGAGCTGCTTATAGTTATGACTATCATAAATAAGTGAGTTTCCCATTGTCAATGTCTATTTTTTTTTCCATAGATGTCAATGAAACCTCGTTGATGTTTGACATTTTTTTTCTTGCAAGTCCATTAAGATGGACCACGTGAAGCCATCACTTGTTCATGATTTTTTCTACATTCAATCCATCAAAATGATTCCATTCCACAAATTCAAGGAGGTCATTCCAAATGTCCAATACAAAAAATGCGAAAATAAAATCAAGAAGACTTGGTATAGTTTCATGCGGGAAGCATTTTTTGAATTTATGTATAAGGTAATTTTAGCTCCATTCTCTAGGATAGTTGCATATGATTTTGAGCCAAATTTTTTCTTGTAGAGAGAACTAGCAATTGCTATCAACGCCACACATTGTTTTTATTATGCAAATGTTCCAAATCCCGCTCTTCAAGACCCATAAATGTTGGCTTCATTAAGTAACAAGGCAATGGAGAGTGTTTGAAAGGAACAAATGATAGCATTCCATAAAAGACTACTTGTTTGTGACCCAACATTTGGTCCTGAATTTCTCCAACAACTACAAGTTCATTACAACATGAATCTTGATCCAAAAATGATGATTGAGAAGTTATAATTGCTTGTCTTTTCGCAAGTGAGCAATAAGTAATGGAATTAATCCTTGGTTATTAGGGAAGCTCAGAAATTTCCCGAGGTCAACTTGTTAGATGCCATTTTTGAAAAATGGCTTCACAAGGCAATGTTTTGGTTTTAGATACCCTTTTGGTTCATCTTGATTGTACATTGAAATTCTCTTTAAGCTTTTTCATTGGGCATTTTTGCTAATGGCTTTGCATTTGTGTTCTTATTATAAATGGAAGTGGAGGCCAAGAAACTTTTTAATAGCACATCACGAACCTTGGTGTGTCTATCTTTGCGAGTGTCAAGGTTCAAAGTCTCGAGGATTTCATAAATCACTAGAAGCTTAAATTATGAAAGTCTTTGTTTTATCATGAATTCAAGTTGAAAGGTGGAATCCTAAAAAACAAAACTTAGTAACAATAGATTAGTGGTGAGGAAGTTTTAAAGTGAGTGATTTACAAGTAAAGGACATGATAACATTTCCATTTTCCAACCTAATTTTGTACTTGCCTTCAAGAGCAATATTCCACTCATTTAACCCCATTCCCTTGTCATAGGTATTTCTCCCATGTTTTACTTGCAAGGGAGGCAATTAGCAACCTCCTTATACTTCTTAGGATCTTATGCAATCCTAAAGCAAAAAACACCATGTACAGGAAGGACCTCTTGAAGGAGTGGTCAAGTGGCCACCTAGCATCTTGTGGGTGGTACTTAAACTGCCCAGCTAATAATACCCCAAAGTTGGAACACGGGTTAAGGGAGAAGTTTGAAGATGCACGTCTTGACAAACCCACTTCAACTAATATTAATTTTAGGGGTGGGAAAAGAAGCTAGAGTGCCAAAAAGTTGAAGAAGACCAATGACTAATTTGTTAGACCTTTAGGTGACAAATGGGATGAAGAGGATCTAGAGCAGGAGGAGCTTGCTCCAAACCTAGAAGGTCTATAGTCTTAAACTGTCCATTAAAGGAGGTGACTCCTAAATGTTGACGTAAATCCTAGCTTGGATATTTTTCAAAATCCCATCCTAGATCCCATCGAATTTCCAAGTAGCAACAATTCCCTCATACAATTGTCTATTAGAGCTTACAATCTTTCGTGGCTAAACATGGTGGCAATAAGACTTTCTTTTGGCTCATGGCCCACTCAATTCAACGAACTCAATACAAGCTCTCAGAAGTATGCAAAGGAAACTCCTTATGTGCATTTCACTTGATTTACACAGTTCTATAAGATACTAATAATTTTCCTTTCACTTTGCAGGATTCTACAATTGGTAAGCCTATTTTCCTCATTATTAAAGTTCTTTTAAACTTGTTGATCCCTCTTGTTTTAATACCTCCCACTGTTGTCCCTTCTTAAATGTTGAAAATTCAAGCTCAACTAATTAGGTTTCATTAGTTATTGGAGTAGGAAAGTAACTAGGTTATTTTCACAAGGTTGAATTACTTTCTTTACTTATATTAATTTGGTCATTTGTGGTTTGGTCTTTTAGTTAAATACCTTGGTGTTGATGGTTTGGTTTTCTTTTCTTCATTGCACAAGTTTGTGTATTTCATGTGACAAGAAGATTGAGGAGTTCTTGATGTTATGTTTCATGTTGTGAGCACCACGTTTTAGTTTCCTTTCAATAAAGATTTTTGTTTGCATTTGACTAGATCTCATATTTGTTAACATGGTATCAGAATTTAGGTTCTTTGGTGAGAAAGTTTTAGAGCTAGAAAGTTTCGAAAACTAGAACTTGAGAGTCTCTAGTAATATCATAGGAGTTTGTTAAGTGCAAAAGAGAAATGGGGAAAGGAAAGAATGTGAACAAAAAGAAAAGAAAAGAAGTGAGAGGAAATTCAACACATCAAAGGTTGTGGAAGTTAGATCTTTAAATCTACATCTAGATCTATTATGAAAGGATCTTGGAATGAAACTTGGAGAAATTATAAAAGACTATAGGATGCTTCTATTCTCAAAATTCCAAAAGAAAACGATATGTTTTGTGAAAGTTATGAGCTTTTGAAGACTCTGTATCATATATGGTTTTCAGTCATATCTCCTTTGTTTGAACAATTTTTGGTCTATAGCTTTAAGATATTACAGATCATAAAGGATTATATATGTGAGAGAAATTTCATGTCATTTGGATATGTATTGAGAGAGATCCAAATATCTAAAGTTTTAGCCTTAGTTTTGAAGTCAATTTCTTTTGAAAGTGATAACTATTTGTGATCATCATCAATAGAGCTAAAATTTTGAACCAATGTAAATATATATTTAATTGGTCTCCCAAAATCTCAAGGAGTTTGGAGTTGTTGAGAGTGAGTTGTAAATCAGTTTGTGTTCAGGACCCAGTTTGAGGTCATTTCAAGGAAGTAGCAAGATCTTTCAATTTATGAAGTTAAATGAACTAAAATTTTGAGAGATGGTACTAAACATAATTTTCATGTTTCATTAAAATTTCAAATCGATCCAAGGTCATATGTGAGCAGTGTAACTTTGCAAAGTTGGTGTGAAGTTTACATTGAGAAAACATCAAAACAAATTTTGAAGTGGAACAAATACATTATCAACATTTTCATACAAAAGTTTGGTATGTAATCATGTACTTAATACCATACAAAATATTATACAAAATACATACATATACGTCAAACCTATGTATAGTATAAAATTTCGTATAATATTCAAGACATACATACATATGCAAGGTCCATCTTGTTCAACCCTAATCTTAAAAACCTTAAGAAAGAAAACCCTAATCTTAACCTTAGACATTCAAGGAAATAAAATCATTTTTTGAAACAAATCATTTGTGAAACCCCAAGAAAACATTGAATGTTGCTTTGAAAGATGGCGGATGGTCTTTCTCAAATTGTAATTAAGAAATTAGATAAGAACAATTTCCAAGTGTGGAAATTTTAAATTATGAATTTTTTGATGGGGAAAGGTTATTGTGAATTCATAACTGGTGATGAGAAAAAACCTCCTCCCCCAAAAAACCCCACACAACAACAAATTCAAACCAATAAAACTTGGCATGAAAAAACTAGAAAAATTTTATATTAGTTTTTTGTGAGTGTGTTCGATTCCATAATTGTGCATATTCAAGATGCAAAATCACCCAAGCAAGCTTGAAATACATTGGTGAAGATGTATAACACTAATACACAAGCTCGCAAAATGCAGTTCAAACAAGAGTTGCATAATTTACAAAAAAACAAGATGAACATCAATGACTATTCTACAAAGGTGAAAAACCTTGCATATGCTCTTGCATCTATAGGAGCCCCTATAGATGATGAAGATTTAATGGCTGTGACTTTGAATGGACTTAGAAAAGACAATAGCTAGTTTTATACTTCAATTATAGTTCGAAAAACATTTTTCGATTTCCAAGATATAATAACCCTACTTATAAGTGAAGAGATGAGAATTGTTGGTACTTCATCCAATGGAGGATCATAAGAAAGTGCTTTCTATCCAAATAGTAATAGAGGTAAAGGTAAAGATGGCAGAACCCCATTTTGAGGTCGACATGGAAGCTTGCATGGTGGACATCATCAACATGAATGTCAACCTCATGGAGGTTGACAAAGTAACTTTAAAAGAAGAGGAAGTCGTGGAGGTCATGGTGGAAATCATCGAGGTCGACAACCAAATAGCAACTTAAACTGCTATTACGACGAGAAACCTAGGCACATGGCAAAAAACTATTATCAAAGGGAACATGATGCATGAAATTGAAAGATGCAACAAAAGAATTATGCATCAACAAACAATCAAGGTGATGAACAACTATTTGTGATGTAGCACATGGCAAATTCAATGATAGGAGGTGTATCAGATAATAATGTCTAGTATGTGGATTCTAGAACTTCAAACCACATGACTAATCATGGAAAATAATTTAGAGACATAAGGGATTTGAAAACACTAGGGTTTGTAGAAATTAGTGATGATAGTACACATCCCATCACATAAATTGGCAAGGTGCCATTGTCCATGCAAGATGGACAAACAAAGTACTTGAAAAATGTACTTTATGTTCCAGCCATAACAAAAAATTTAATCTCAGTAGGCCAGATGGTGGAACAAGGTTTACATGTGACATTTAACCTAATGGATCTTTTGTGAAAGACATGAAAAACCAAGGCAAATTGATTGCAAAAAGGAAAAGGAATGGACAAATGTTCACCTTGGATGTGAGCATGCTTGAGGTGAATTCCATGTTATTCACACATGGAAAAGGAGTTGGAGACATTGGAATTTGGCACAAGCAGGTTGGCCATGTTAGTTTCCAACGTCTTAAGTTGATGGAAAAACAAAATCTTGTTGGAGGTCTTCCCAAATTTGGAACAAAAAAGGTGATGTTAGAAGTTTGTGAAGCATGCCAATTGGGGAGGCAAGTTAGACATCCATTCCCAACTCAAACAACACATGTAAGTTCCAAACCTTTGGAAATGATCCACTAAGATGTGTGGACCATGAAGACAAAATCCATTGGAGGGTGCAGATACTACGTGAGTTTCATTGATGACCACACAAGGAAAGTGTGGGTCTATTTCATGAAACACAAAGGTGGAGTGTTTTAACATTTTTTGAATTTCAAAACAATGGTGGAAAAGGAGAAGGGTGTGAACATCAAATGCCTAAGGTTCGATGGAGGGGGAGAGTATTTTTCAAATGAATTTAGTGAATATTTGAAGCAACATGGAATTCAAAGGAAATATTCATGTAGTTATTCCCCACAACATAATGGAGTTGCTAAAAATAATAACAAGCACATTATAGAAATAGCATGTGCCATGTTGAATGAAAAGAATTTGCTAAATTACTTTTGGGCTAAAGCGATAGCAATTGTAGTCTATATCATGAATCAAACACCCATAGCGGCAATTCATGGCATGACATTCGAAGAAAAATTCACAAGCAAGAAACTAGATGTCTCACACCTTAAAGTGTTTAGTTGCATTGCATACGTGCGTGTTGTTAACAAGAAGAGATCAAAACTAGACCCAAAAGCTCAGAAGTATATATTCATTGGATATTATTTAGAACAAAAAGGATATAGATGTTTCGACCTTTCCACTCAAAAGTTGCAAGTGAGTAGAGATGTTGTGTTTGATGAGATGGTTAGTTGGTATTCACCACTAAAGATAGCAAAAGCCGGAAAGGCTAAAAATGGTGATGTTTCATCAAATGTGGAACAAGATTCACAATTAATAGTGGACCACAAGAGTCTTCAATTAGTGGGTCTAATAATATTCCATGGAAAGGAATATTAAAATCTTCAAATGTTGTACAAGGTAGTTTTCAAACATCATCTAGAAATTTTCATGTAGATGGTGACTTAATTGATTCAGAAAAGAGTGTGGGTGAAAAATCAAAAGTCCTTTCAATCATTAGTCCTAAAGCTCGAATGTCTAAGAAAGTTTTGAAAACACCTTACAACAACAATGAAATACGAAGATCCACACAAATCAAGTACCATGTACAAATACTCACATATGATGGCTTTGTAGCTCATCATTATGCATACATGGTGAAAGTTATATAGGAGGTTGAACCCACTTGTTTTGAATAAGAGGTTGGAAACCTTAAGTGGGACAATGCCATGGATGAAAAGATGGCGGCATTGGATGCTAATGTTACTTGGGAATTGGTCGCTTTACCAAAGGACAAGAAAGCAAATGGATGCAAATGGGTGTACAAAGTCAAGCACAATGTAGATGGATTTGTGAGTAAGCAAGAGTGGTTGCCAAAGGTTATGCCCAAACTTATGGCATAGACTATGAGGAGACCTATAGTCTAGTTGCCAAAATGACAAGTGTAAAAGCAATCATTGCTACGATAGTAGCAAAAGGATGGTCTTCACATCGTAAATAATGTTTTTTTTCATGAAGATTTACAGGAAGAAGTGTACATGGAACAACCACCAAGTTATGTGGACGAAACACATCCTAATTTGGTTTGTAGGTTGAAGAAAGCTTTGTATGGCTTGAAGCAAGCATCTAGAGCTTGGTCAAACAAGATAGGTAGGTATCTTGTCACAAAAGGATTTCGAACATTCAATGTAGATTTTTCACTATATGTGAAAAAGACAGATCTTGGGATTGTAATCATAGTCATCTATGTTGATGAATTGATTATCACAAGAGATAGTGATGCAGACATTTCTGATTTGAAGAAGTTTTTGAAGCAAAATTTTGAGATGAAAGATTTAGGAGAGTTGCGTTACTTCCTCGTTGAAATAATCTAATCCCTTAAAGGGATATGGTTATTACAAAGGTAATATGCCTTGAACAAATTGTCCGACTATGGGATGACGGGTTACAAACCCATTTTAATTCCATAGGAGCAAAATGTGAAGTTAAGTGCAGATGAAAGAGACCTTATGGAGGATACCACTATGTATAGGCACATAGCGAGGAATTTGATTTACATGACCATCATAAGGCCATATTTGAGTTATGTAATTGGAGTGGTGAGTCAATTCATGCAAACACCATGAAAGCCACATTTGGATGTAATGAAATGCATGTTAAGGTACATAAAACATACTTTGTAGTGTGGATTTTTTTATGAAGCCAAGAGCCAATTACAAATACATGGATACACGGATGCTAATTAGGTTGGCAATGTTTTAGATAGAAGATCAACCAATGGTTTCATGTTTTTTTTTAGAAATGGTGCTACTAATTGGAGCAATAAGAAACAACCAACAGTTGCACTATCAAACATGAAAGCAGAATACAAAGGCACAACAATTATTACATGTGAAATAGTTTGGTTATAAAAACTACTTTTAGATTTGGGACAATTAGTGGATGCTCTTGTTGTCATTTATTGTGATAACATCAGTAACATACTACTTGTTAACAACCTGTTTTATAATGCTCAAACAAAGCACATTGAAGTGCACTACCACTTTATTAAAAAAAAGTTCTAACAAGATAAATTAACCTTATTCATGTCAATATTGATCGATCAAGTTGCCAACATTGTCACAAAGGCTTTAGGTACAAACAAGCTAAGGAATTTTTTTTAAATGCTTAATGTATTAGAAGTGGATTTGAGCTTGAAGGGGAGTGTTGAGAATTCAAGCTCAACTAGTTAGGTTTCATTAGTTATTGGAGTAGGAAAGTAATTAGGTTATTTTCACAAGATTGAATTACTTTCTCTACTTATATTAGTTTAGTCATTTATGGTTTGGTCTTTTAATTAAATACCTTGGTGTTGATGGTTTGGCTCTCTTTTCTTTATTGCACAAGTTTGTGTATTTCATGTGATAAGAACCTTGAGGAGTTCTTGATGTAATGTTCCATGTTGTGAACATCATGTTTTTGTTTCTTTTTTATAAGTATTTATGTTTTCATTTGACTAGATCTCTTATTTGTTAACATCTAAATCATCACATAGATAATTATGTTTATGAAATATTTGGTTTTTCCAACAAATACATGGAAAGGAATGGCGCAATTCTTATTTTCCATGATGACAACCATTACGTCCTCAAGGAAATCAAGTCCTTTTTAAACACAAATGGCTATGAGATCCATTTAGATGGGCATCAATTCTCTACCACAGATGAACAACGGAATCAAGGGAAAAATGGTAATCCCCCTATTGAATTGTATTTACATTACCTATCACTCCATAGAATTGTAATAGACTAACTTTTATCATTCACTATCTTGTAGATTTGACTAAGTTGGGTTATTCTTCTTATTCGTCAAATGGGCGGATTCCAGTTTCAAAAAAGTCACCTAGAGATGGTGAGGTTTAGTGTTCCTATAAGGATGATATTTTGCCAATTTGCACAGACATTAATACAATTGAGAAGTCGAGTAGAGGTATACCATTCATAAGAGGTCAGGAAATGCATGTGTCCACATTAAAGGCTTTTATTCACCTCTATAGCCTTCCTGGTTCTCTAGTAGTCACCATGAATTCATTGACAAGTATGTCATCTTGACTTCTTTTTACAAGCTTAAAACATCAATGTATGCCTTCTAATGATTAAAATATTACTTTATTTGATTATTTAGCAGGGAATTACATTCAAGCTTGTTAGTTTATTGGTTATGATGTTTTTGTGTTCGAACCTAACAATGATGTAAGAGGTTGTGAAACCTCTTTTGGAAAAGTCTAAACCTAATTTGGAATCTGGCTTTTCTTTTCAATCTTTGTCGAATTTGGCACTTAAGAAGAAAGCTCGAATCAATCTCAATTGTGAATAAGTTGACATTAGTCATCATTGATTTTGTTTTTGATAGTTATTCTGCCTTTCATTTTAAGCTAATGTTCTATGTTTTGTGCAGAGATATCCAACCTAATAATTTTTGGTTTGTGTCATTCTATGCTTGGAAGAACTTCTTCCCAAACCCTCCTTTTGAGTAACTACTTGCCAAGATATGCTAAAGACGTTGTTCAACACATGGCATCATTACCCTCTCCAAATTCCTTTAGGAGCAAAAGATCATATGACCATGGTGTTTTAAACCTTATTGACGATGAGGCAACAAAATGCTTGGAGTAGTGTCTCCTTTGCAATTTATGTTGTACTTGAAATTTTTAGTCATGTTCAAATTTGAGCTATTTGGTTTCTTGAAAATTATGTCCAAGTTCATGTTGTCATGCAATAAAATTATTCCAATGATTTGTTTCCATCATCCTTTCAACAAACAAATTGATTTGATGTTAATGAATTTCAATACGTATTTTTTAAACCAAGAATGAGACTAAATGATACTTCAATAAAAAAATATATGTTTTGATGAATCCTGCATTTGAATTATTGAAAATAAATTCAGAGCTCAATTGCCCCATTTTTTTCCTTTGAATTTTGAAAACAAGCCCAACCATTAGGGGAAAAAATGTATTGATTATTTTTTTACCCACATTTTTCCACATAGATTCTTTTTTTTCATTTATATCATTGTTTTTTATTTTTTAAAGTATTGCATTCCTTCCATTTCATTCCTTTTAATGTTTAAATTGGATCAAAATTATTAACTATATAAAAATTCATAATTCCATATTCATGAATATAAAATATAAACTTTAAATATTTACAACATCCAAATTTTGATTATTTTCTAATGACCATATGGAATGAAAGATGTTGTTCATTGTTTTAATCACGGTTTTTTTGAAAATTTTAATTTCCCCCCCATATACTATTGTTTTATAGGATTTGTATAATTCCCTTCAATTTCAATAATTAGAATGTTCAAAATCTATGAAAACTATTTCTTTCAACATCAATAAATCTTATTTACAAATTATAAATACTTTTCATCATAAATCGTTAGTGTATTTTTGTTAGTTAAATAAATTTTTTAATTACTGAATTTCCCCCTATGGTTGGTGCCAACCATAAGGGGTGGAATATATTTTTCATCAACTATTTTATTTTAATTTTTTTGCATATATATATATATAGAATTTTATATATTTTGTTTTATATTTTTACCCCCCATATGGTTGGCACTGACCATAGTGAGGATGTGTTTTTCAACATCAAATCCCATTATGTGATGAAGGCACATGTCATCAAAAAGAAATTTATCAATGGATTTGAACTTATATTTAAACTCAAATAGTTGTATATTTAAGTAATAAATTCCATGATATTTATGCACTCATTATGAATGAAGTTTGGGCATCCTCTAAATGTTTATTTATGTATTAGTTTTATTGATAGTTACATTGTTGTCATGAACATATTTAATCATTAATTAAGTTTAATTTCTTAATTATATCTGAATTTGGTAAATGATGTACTTGGGCCATTTTTTTTTACAATCAAAATGTATTGAATCATCACTGAAAGTAAATTGTTTTTCTATATTATTATTACATTTCATGTTTGTTTGGTTACAAAAGAAATCTATTGCCCCCACTACAACATTTTTATTTTAGAATTTTATTTTTTTTAGTGTACGAATAATAATAGGAGCGATTTGATTAATCGCTCCTCTCCCAAGCCCCTTCTCTCTACAACCTTGGTTATAGACACATTTGAATCAATAGGAAAATTGGAACCAAATAGAAAGTTATAATCAATTCACACACCATTCATCTTGCATGATGCAATGATGGGTGTTTTTTCACTTTTGTAATTACACTATGAAACCAATGTTTTCATTGAAGCGATATATTGGAATCCAAGTGTAATTGCCATTTCCTTCTTTTCTAGGACACGTTGATCTAGTTTTTGACTAGCTCAGTGATAGATTTTTCATTTAAAATAAAACTTGATGTATCTTTTGTCTTTTTTTGTGTTATTATATTCTATGTAATTGCATTCACGTGCTTATCACTAGCCTTTTGTTAGTGTTATCATTTCCTTGCAAGATCATATAGTTGATATATGATTAAATCCCATTATCCATTGAATGAAATATAGTTCTTTATGTCATCATTGTGGTTATTCGACTATCATTTTAGAGCTATGTGTTACCTAACTAAATCCAAAAACTTCGTTATAAGGCTGTGATGTTCACTATTTCCAATACAAATTCGAACTACACATATTGTTATTTTAAGGACTTAATAATAATAGTAGCAATGATGCTGCTTAATCGTAACGGTAACAGTAACAGGGACAAGAAATCTAAAATAAAATACAAATTAACATAACAATATAATAATAATAATAATATAATTTTTGTGTGTATTGATTTATTTATATTTTGATAATAAGATATTTGGTTTCATTCCAAGACTCCATCATCATCAAAATGTTCGCTTTTTCTTTTTTTTGGATTGTGTTCAATTTTGAGGTTGTAAGGTCAGTGAATGAACAATTAAGCTTTCAAAGAGTGTGATTTCACTCTCCCATAACTAACCTATAACACCCCACTTTTATCTCGTATGCTTTGGCAAATGTTGTCCTCGGTTCACCTATATAGGTGGGCCAAAGAGGAGGAACTCTATATTTCAAAATTGAACCTTTTTATTTTGGGGAGCCGCCATAATTTCATTATTTTGAGTGATGGGCCAATCAAATTGGCTCATTGCAAAAAAAATAAAAATAAAATTGCACTTGGGAGGCACCTCATCTAATGAATAGGAGAGGTGAATGGAGTGGATGAGAAATTCCCTCCCCCTCTTATTTTTACTAGTGATATTTCATCGAACAGCAAAATTAAAAAAGAAAAAGAAAAACTGAAATTTTTTGGGGTTTTCAATGGCCATAAGTCTGGGAAAAAAAAGGGAAATCAGCAGATTGATATATTTGCTTCCAGATAGTAGCCAGAGATTAAGATTTTATTTCATATGTGTTCATAGCCAGATTTGGCTAAATCTTACTAGGGATGATCGCCACATTTGTTTTCATCTTCCAATAGACGATCGCCACTTAGGTAGCTTACGGAAATTCCTCAGAAAACACCTACTCCAGTCCCCACCGAAACTGAACCTTCCTTGTTTCTACAGACCATTTGTGTCCCACGTGACAATCTCTACTTTTACGCTTTAATGGGGTCGACACATGCATCGGACGGTTGGAATAGAACCCCGGGACTGCGGCCAGGTAGTATGAGAGCCGTACGTCACTACGTTGTGCGCCGTACAAGAAGCCAGGCTGTCGACTGATCATTGGATAAGACAAAGCGGAAAAGGAACGCGGGTGAACAGAAAAAAACTGAACACATTCTCGATGTGCGTTCTCGATGTGTTCGCGTGCACAGACTCCGCAACCTGTTCCCGAAGTGAAACGAGAGAAAGAGGTACCAGCAAGTGGTTCCCATTAATTGTATTACGTTCCCAAGATCTGTTTTCAAAAGGGTGCACAGAGAGAAGAAGGTGGAGCCGAGAGCAGTGAGGGGAGAAGAGGAGAGGAGTGATCACGATGGCTATGGTGGTCTTAAAAAGCTCTCTCTCTTTCTCGCTTCGCTTGCACCGTGCCATAGTCTTGAGCAAGAGTCGAGGTTTTCATCCTTTTCTCATCAACGACTAACAATTTATCATCCACAGTGCAGGGTATTCAGTTTCTGCTTGTCGATTTCGTTCACCAATAATCATCCACAACAACCAAATTATCATTCATAATTAGCTCTTCCCTTCTTCTCTTCTGATCCCTAATTTTTTCCATCGCCTTCCTTGACCAAACGTACAGATGACGAGTGGTTGGTGGGTATAAAAATCTCATCCACTTTATTCATCAAGATAAGGTTCAGATTACAATGCCAATAATGGCACCATCATGGATGAGACGGACTGACGTTCATCCCAAACGGCAATACCTATTTTCTCCTCTCAACAAAAGCCAAGTTTGAAGTTTTATCATGAAATGCAGAAATTTATCCAATTAACAAGCGACAGATGTCTACTCCCGATTGGTCGAAGTGGCGTACGCACAGGAATGCAGGATATGCCTTCCTTCAGATGCAGTTTTGTTTTTTGTGTTTAAGACGATCGATTTCTTCGTTGGTTGCCCGATTGGTTTTATTGTTGTCGTTGCTGTTTGTTGGCATATTTTTGTTGGGTGTGATCATGAGGTTATGTTTGTTCTTTGAATTATTCGGAGTCTATGGCTTTAGATAGGTTCTCAGGTACCTCCAGCGGTGGATGAGAAAATTAGGGTTTGGATCTACTGTTGCCCTGAATTTGCTTCTCTTTTCTGTGTCTTCTTCACATTTTGTGTGGTGGTTCCTTTGGAAAAAGCATTGTGTATTTAAATCTCGCCCGTATTAGATCTCCTTCTGCTATGTGTGGGTGGGGGCGAAAGGAATCAATTTTAGGGTTTTGTGTTGTGTTGTTGTTGTGTGCTCTTTTGTTTTGAATGATGGGAGAGTGAAATCACCCGTGATGAGAATGGAGATAGAGATTGGGGGAGAAGGAGCGTAAAAAAAAGGCTTTGTGAGGATTGATATTTTCTTTAGGTCTTGTGATCTTGTTAAGGTTGTTCTGTGGCTTTTGCTGACCTGATTCATGTGGTTGGTCGAGTTGTGTTATTGTTGTTTTACATGAAATTCCATGCTTTAGAATGGAAACAAGGGGTTGTTTCATGAGCTTCCAAACAATGCAATTAATTCAATTGTCTATAATGCAAAATCTTACTAAATATGAGGCTTGTAGCAACAACAATCAATACTTTTAAGCATTCTAGTTAATATTATAAAATTGTTCCTAGATTTCTCTCTCCATCTTATATGTGCAACACATACCTACACAACACCACATATTTTCCACCAAATATCTACACAAAATATGTGCAACATATACACACACAACACTAAAGATTTTCCATTAGTATAAAATCAACCATTATCATTCTCAATCCAACACTTGGCCATTCTTTGTAAATTCGTATTTACCATGTCAAATCGATCACCCTCTTTGTTCAAAATAGGAACTTGCTCGCTAAACTATGGACTAAACTTTAAACGAGACTTTAGGTACACCCTCAACTAGACCCATTTATTTGTTGTGAAGAAGAGGTTTCAGTCATATTTGCTTTTGACCATTTTATCTCTAGAACAATTCCACGCATTTTAAGTTTTCAAAAAATACACTTGAAAAACCTGAAACTCTCCTAATTTTATTTTATTTTACTGCAAATTTTCATCCTTCAATGCATTTCATCTTTTCAATAAATGTTTTTGTTGCATTATATTCACCATAATCCTCAAGGAATATATTGTAATCTTTCATGTTGTTTCATTTTTAGACACTTAGAACATCCATGGAAATTTCGACTATTTGCTATTGCATCTATTTTCCAACATTCTTATAATTAGAATTATGTTTTTACACTAATCCTCTCTATGACTGTCTCAGTTAGTTCAAAACCATGTTCCCCTTGCATTCAAACCATCAATATCCACCTTTGCTTTTTATTTTTGGTGTCTCCAGAAGAGAGTAATACTCTTCACTACAAACATTTGTACAAAAATGTTTTGACTAATAGTTGATATCGCAAAATCAATTCAATCAACTCTAGTTTCTTTTTATCAACAATGTCACGTGCTTTTGTTCTACATTTTCAAATTCATATGAAAAATGGGTTACTTACATTCTTGCTAACAATCCTCAGTTGTGTGTGTTCTTGTGGTCTTAGACATTTGATGGTGAGCCTCCTTCCGCTCAATGCCAAGAATTGACAATGACTCCATGGCAAGACCCAAAAGATTTTTCATCCTTACTTTTTGAGTCTTCTCCTTCTTTAGGTGTCCATTGTAATGGTGTTTTTGCTCCTCCTCCTACTCTAGTGTTGTTTCTTTCTATTTTATTAATGCATCTTGGTTTGCATCGTATTTTAAAATAGGCAATTCATATTCGTCGTCTTATGGATCACTTTCATTTTTCGGCCATTTCTTGTTTAACGTTTCTACCAATGAATATTGGTCTACTCGTCCCCAATAGATATTATGCTCACATAATAAATAGGTCCTATAGTTGTGGCTTGTTGGTTTGACTGGCCCTGAATTGTCTCTAAGGGCTTGTTGCAAGTTGTTCAAAAAATCCAAATCAAACATTCATATCATTGTGACATAGACTTTGTATTCTTGCACATTATTTCTCAATGCCCAATATCCCACTCTAACATTATAGTCTGTATCTATCCCTTTCATCTGTCTATGATCCATTATTGGATATAGATCCAAATCTCAAGGAGTTTCAGTAGGCATTTTCATAGTTCCAAACCTACGTTTGCAATGAAATGTAGTTTGTGTCCACTATGTCTCTTTCTCATTACATATAGTCTTTGAAGAGGTTTTTGTCAATTTTGAATTTATCATTTTCTAACGTCTATCTTATTGTTTGGGTTGTGAACTTATGTCAGTTGGTTATTAAAGTTCTATGATTTGATTAGTGATTATTAATGTCAACAATCATAGTAGATATTTCATTTTTGAGTTTAATTAGTGCAAGATCTTTCAAAATGTGCCAAGTATTAGGAGTTCATCTCATTTAAATTGGATGCCATTGGTCTTTTTTTTGTGTAGTCTTTTATTTCCTTTTCTATTAAGTGGGGGTTTCACCTTGGGCTTTTCTTGGCAATATATATAATTTTTTCTTTAGTTTTTCCTATTTGCACACTTTGTTCTTTTATAGAATGCCCCATTTTTTTATTTCTAACAGTCTACAAAAAGGTCAAATTGACTATCATCTTGAGGAATTTGCCATGGTTGTTCTTTTGGCTCAAAAATTGTGTCTAAAATTGAATGCAATAATGTGTTCTCTCATGCATAAAATTGTAAGTGGTTGTTGTTGATTGTCAAAAAACCAATTGATGGCTCCAATGAAGCATGAAAACATATTGGACAAATAATGTATCATGACTCATGTCATCTAAAACAAAGTAGTGAATTTCCTTGATCAAACCAGAATCTAGATTAGTTAGGTCAAAAGGTACGAGACTAGGTCGATAATTAATGAGTACCATAATAATCACTTGGAAGTTATGCCAATGCATACTTTGTATTTCATTTTGGATTTTCAAAATGTAGTTTTTAGAAAAACCAACACATCAAAGGATTGTTTCAAGAGGAAGGTTTATCTAAACACTCTTTGAATTGCAGATCTTGCCATCTTGAGACATAATTGTGAAGCACAAATTCTTTTAGATGTGGGTTTTAGGGGTACTTTAACAATTCTTTTGCCATTATTTGATGGTATTCCAATTTTTGGGCTTTCTTGTTTCTCCCTTCATATGTTTTCCCAATAACCTCATACCCAATGCTTTTCCATTCAATCAATTTATCCGATTAGAGCTCCCCTGGACATACCTTAAAAGTGGTGATTCCACATTCCAAACATTCACCTTGTCGCAACCCCACTTTGAGGGAAGTGTGAGGTCGCCACTCACACTCCCGAAAATGGGACTTGGGAGTCCTTCGGGACTCCCAAAAACTCAGAGTGCAATCGCAGGGGTCAAAACACCTCGCATTAAGACGTTCTTTATACCATTAAAAAGATCTTGAAGTGTAGATGTCCAAAATGGCCTCATATGAACCATTTGGACATTTGTAACACAAGTTATGGTTGAAAGAAGGGTCGGGAGTCAAAATGATAGTTTGACTCCCGACCACTAAAAGTCGGGAATCGACCCGATTCTGGGGTGTGCAGGTGAAGTGCGACACACCGTTGGAAAGATCTCAAGGAAATCTACAACTTTGTTTGAGACCTCATCCCGATCTGAGCTTAGGGTGAGAAGTTATGAACACTCAAAGTTTCGAAAGTCCAAACCAGGATAATTTCGGGACTCCACTTTGGGAGTCCCGGGAAAAAGAGCCATTTGGATGCAAGTGTGGCGGAGAGCTGCAGAAAATACTATATGGGGGAAGGTGGTGGCTTCCCCCGAATCCGAGCCGTGGTGAGTCAAGTGAGTCCAAGGTTGCCCGTGGCGTGTCCTAACACTGAAAGTGTGTAGAATGAGTTCTAACCAACTTGTTGGTTGGATTTGGATGCAGGACCAAATAACTAAGTAGCTTGTCCCTCTTCCTAGTTTAATCCCGGAGCTTTCAACACGTCCCTCTTACCCCCTTTAGTGCTGGAAGTTGGGAGCGTGCCCCGAGTCCCCCGTATTTCCACAACTAGAGTGACTTAGCCCCAACTTGGGGCTAACTAGAGACTTGGGAGCAAGTCAAGGCACACCTTCAAGGCACCTTTTAACATGCCAAAGAAACAAGGGGGGTTTCCGACATAAAATTGACATCCACATAACAATTAACCCACTAAAAACATATAAGTGTGCAGAGAGCACTTGCTTGTTGAAGATTCTGCATTTTAGGCATTACAAACTTCTTTGTATGTGTAGGGGCACATATCATGACTCCCCTTTCTAGTGCATCACATGTTATTGAAAACATGTGAAATTTAATGGTATCCAAAAAAACCATCTTAAAATATATAAACCTCATGTTCGGTTATAGTGTTAATAACCTCATAAAGTAAAAGGTAATGGGTATGGGTCCTTCTTAATAATTGCATTAAACTTCCTAAAATCCACACAAATTCTCAATTTCCCGTTTTTTTTAGGCATTACAACTATAGGTGATAACCAAATAGCCTTTTCCATAGGTTTAATAAAACTTGTAACAAGCAATTTGTCAATATTTTGTTTGACAATAACTACATAGTTAGGATTTAATCGATACCTTGTTTGATGAGTAAGTGGTATCAATGTGTCCAACTCAATCCAACTATATCAGCATGCCTTTCAAATCTTTGTAAATCTAGGCAAAAATGTCCTTGAACTCCTTTTAGCAATTCAATCAATTGATGACTAACAATAGGTTCCAAATCCACATTAATTTTAACATGTTGTAGGTTTTCTTTAGAACCTAAATTGATCTTAATCAATTATTCTTCTTTAGTGATAGTCCATATAGCAATGTGTATGATGCACACCCAAGCTCCTTAATAGACTCAAATGTGAGTCTAAGATGAAGACATCGAAAGGATAAGGAACTGGGGCACGCTCCCTAATTCGCAACACTTTTGAAGTAGAAGGGCATGTTGGAGCTCCAAAATGGGGATTAGGAAAAGTGGCAAGCAATTCAATTACTCACACAAACCTGCACAAACCAAATAACAAGTTGGTTAGTACGTAGTTAAAACATTTTTGGTGCATGGATGAGCCACGAGCAAACATAGATTCACAAAACTCACCACAACCTGAACTTTGGGGAAGCCACCACCTTCCCCTTATAGTATTTTCTATGCTTGGTCACAAGGCTAGCACCCAAATGACATTTTGTCCCAGGACTCCCAAGTTGGAGTCTCGAATTTCCTGAAATTGGGACTCCCACGACTTTGGAGGCCCATAACTTCTTCTATAGACCTCCAATCGAGATGAGGTCTAAAGCAAAGTTTTAGCCCTTGTTAATATCTTTCCAACGGTATGTGGCACGTCACCTGCACATAAATAAATCGGGCGATTTCTGACTTTTAATGGTCAAGAGTCAAAGTGGCATTTTGACTCCCGACCCTTCTTCTAGCCATAACTTATGTTTTAAGTACCCAAATGGATCATGCAAGCCCATTTTAAACATCTAATTTCTAATATTTTTTCAATGATATAAGGAATTTTTCAATTTAATGAGTTTTGACCCCTGCAATCGCCCTCTGAAAATTCGAAAATCCATTGGGATTCCAACTCCCAATGTGAGAGTTCATTTGGGAATGTGGGGGTTCATTCCCTCACACTTTCCTACACTCCCAAGAGTATGAAATGTGATTCTTGGGTTTCATTCTTGGCCCACACCTTCACAAACCCTTGCTTTGGTTGTGAGCTAGGGTTCTAAATCCACATTAATTTTAACATGTTGTAGGTTTTCTTCATAACCTAAATTGATTTTAATCAATTACTTTTCTTTAGTGATAGTCCATCCAGTAATGCGAAGATTTTGAACTCTAATTCGAACAAGTGTTTCATTAATCTCCATTTTTCTAACTTCAGGTTGGAAAAACATCTTTAATGAATGTTGTTAGAAAATATTCAAGGGTATAGTTATATTAATAGGTAATATAGATGTTGGTTTTACAAGTATATCAAACAAAATAAGTGATTTAAACATAGGTTCAACTAGATTCAAACTTGCTAATATAATCAATTTAACAAGTTGATATGAACAAATTAATGTAGGGACAACAATGGTTCCTAGTGAAAACAATCTTGGTTTTGTGGCAAACATCAAATCTTCCTTTTCGTTAGATATTCTAAAATGGAAATCATAACAAACTAATAATTTTGGAAGTTTGGTTGGTGCTCCAAGTTTCTTAATAACATGTATGGTTTTGACAATATTAGTTATGTGTACAATGATAATATTATTACCCCAATCATGAAACATTTTAGCATCCTTTAACCAATGATGACTTAACAACATATAGTAGTTGGAGTCTAACACATTATTTTGGATTATAGTGAAAGTCACTACATAAGGAATTCCATGAACAAGAATTTTAATATCCTTAATCAAACCTAGAGGTTTGGCTATGGTTTGATTAGCCATACGTAAATTATAAGGTGTAAGTTTTGGTTTTGACAAACTTAATTATACCCTTAGTTTTTTTATAATGATATTAACTCTAAAACCACCATTTAGAATTACATCTTCAATAAATTTATTCCCTACTTGAACCTATATTATTGCCATTTTATGATCAATGGCAACTGATGTAACTATTGATTTTGGTAAAGTAGGTTTTGATGGTATTAGGTTAAGAATGTAACATTTGATATCATGAATCATTCACAATAATTGACCCAAGTTCAATGTATATTTGGTCTCCAATATTTGTTTACTGATGTCCCTTGGAATTTCTTTTAAAGTCTTATCTATGGTAACCTATTTTGAAATTACAAGTTGTTGATTTACTTCATCGATTCGATTACTTTCAACTAATTGAATTATAGTAGGATTATTAGGCAATCTAGCCCAATTATTTTGTAATGAACCCTCATTGATGGAAGTAGACTATTTATTAGTCCCACCATGTTGTAGATGTGTGATAGTTTCAATGAACAAATCTTGTAAACACTCTTCTTATTACCAATCTTCAACTCTTTTAGCTTTAATCAACTTTTTTTCTTGAAACACTTGTTATTTTGACTACTAATTATGAGTGGTAACGACCAATACTACATTAACTGGCACATTGTCAATTTTAGGTGGTTTGGGTGTTATCATGACATTAGAATTAAGAAGTTTATTTTTGAACATGTTCAATCTTTCTAGGGCATTCTCCAAATTTATGTTGTACACTAAAACAAATTATACAGGGATAACAAACATGTATTTTTCCTAATTTAATAGGTTGGGTTTTAATTATTACTACATGTTCTATAGACTTAAATTGTAGTAGTTGGCACTACTTGTACCTTTTTTTTCTTGTTGTGACAAGTCTCCACTAAATGATCAGTTTTACCACAGTCAATACATGTTAATGTTGATTTAACTATGACAATAGGTATTATAGGTTTAATTATTACATTAGGCTCTGGTGTGGTTAATAGAACATTATAACTTAAACTAACATGTCCACTTTCCTCACATACTATAGCAACTTCCTTGTGCTCAATTAAAGTATTTCTCCTCATACCTATGGTTGTTAATTTTAGGTAAGGTAATAAACCTACCCTGAAAATAGTGGTGAGAAAAACATATGTTGCTTTAACTTGTAGATAGTCAGCTGGTTTCAACAAGTGTTCATAATAAACCTCAAGAACGTTTGTTGTTGTATGTTCCACAATTGCATGTAAGCCTCTTCATTGTTCTTCACAATTCTGAACTGCTTGCAAAATGTTTGTTCCAACTCTTCAAAAGTGCAATTTGGATGATCTTACATATTGTTTTCTCCCCATTCATAAATATTATCCTTGAGAGTAAAACCAAATAGGTTAATGATGTCAACTCCACCATTTCACCATTAGTTTTAATGGCCTTTTTGGATACCCTAATGTGAACATCCAAATCAATGTCTTTGATAGAAGTTGGATATTGTAGTTTCATGTATGGCAATTTGGTTATTAGTTCTGATAAAAGTTGCACAATATGTAGTTGATACCATGGTGGTATAAACATTTGTGGGTTAGGTGCTAACCATCCATACACTAGAAGAAAAACATGTATTTTCGACTGCTCTTTGCGACTAAATTTTAGTCGCAAGAGACATTTTGCAACTAAAATCCTTTTAGTCGCCTAAGACAAGTCGCATGTGAAAACTAGTC
>Ga0116229_10000048_pt1 | contig 98785 bp, 63 predicted proteins | sample S1TSphgellanicum_3_FD_87313 | JGI IMG/M metagenome (GOLD analysis project Ga0116229, IMG submission 87313) | Host-associated microbial communities from peat moss isolated from Minnesota, USA - S1T2_Fc - Sphagnum magellanicum MG | ecosystem: Host-associated > Plants > Peat moss > Unclassified...
ATATATATATATATAATGTGGGCTAATCAACTATAAGTTGGTCATTGTCAATTACCTTAATTTAGTGATTTATTATAAATCAACATTGAAGCCTAATTTGTTTTGATGCATCTATATTTTGTTATTGTTATGTTAAAATTAGATGAATGAAATCTTTGCTTTCTCAACAATGTGAAGGCAAAAATCACATTAAATATTTGAACAGGTGTCATGGCATGGCAGTGGACAGGAAAAGTTTTTGATGAACAACCCATCCATTTGCATGATTCATAATGTAGGGGAGCTTTCATTAGTGGAGTATGGCTGCAATGAGGTTTGATGTTATTTAGATTTTAACATTTTTGTGTGGATAATCTAATAATATCATTATCAACAAAGGTTATATTTTTGTTCCCATGTGATTCAATCAAAACTACCCTTGAAAGGTAAAAAAAATGTCATTTAGAATATTGGATAGAAAATGATTAAATTTTAAGTTACATACCTAATTATTATACTTATGAATATTTTAATTGGTACATGTTACAATTCAATTCAAACAATCAGGGTCAATGTTAAACCTTTTTTTTTTTTTGATTAATTTCATAATTGGAAACAGGTGTTAGGAATGTGTCGTACAGAGCATTTAAGCCCCTTCCTCATTAGTTTACGTCTTAATGATCATCCATTGAAAGCCCCAAATAATTCAATGCCAAAAGAGAACAAGAAAATTGCCTATCTTATTGACCTCCAAACCATTCAAATATTGGACCTTAGCAGGTAAATGTTTCTTTCATCATTTGTCTTCAAAAGTCCAATGTTTCAATAGTCTTTTTTTGTTTTTTCATCGAAATTCATTGTGTGATATTCTTTTTTTTCCTTTGGAATAGTCATGTACTCAAATCACTACTACAAAATGTGGGTGCAATTCACTAATCCCCATTCACTAGACCAATGAATTCACTATTTCTCCATTGGTCCCCATTCACTACAACTAGTAAACTCACTCAAAATCCAATGAAATCTCTTGGCATATAGGGACACCTTTTGTTGTAGTGAATGAATTGATCTAGTTTTTTGCATTCATAAATCGGGTCCTAACTTTTATTATTAAATCTAAATCTACAATGTACATTGTTTGAGCCTAATTTGGTTTCCAATCATGGAACTTGTCACACTTTCACCACAATACTTGGTTGCAAGTAATCACAAGTTGTACAATACTATTCACAACATGTTTGAATTCCAAAGCATAAACTACCTTAACACATGTAAAGGTAATGTGAACCTCTATTGATCAATGGTCAAAGTGTGATATGTTTGCATTGCCCATTATGTAGGTTTTTTATCCCTAGTAGGTTTAGAATATGCTTGTTAAAATGAATCAACATTTATCTTCACAAGCTTGTTGCAACTTACATAAATATTGTAAACCTTTTAATGCCAACCATGTTATAAGTGTCATCATTATTGAGTTTTACATGTTCAATTAACTATAGTCAATTATCAAGGAACAATTTGAAATCAATGTAATGGGTTTACAATACCCATAAGCATTTTTAAAAAAAATTATTAGTATTTTTATTACTTAAACTTATTTTGAATGATTTCAAATGATTTGAAAATAATGTAATCATGAGCAATACTTGAAACACAATTTTACATGATTTGATAATATTAAAGTGTGACATTATTTTATAACCATAGTTATTTTTAATATTATAAAAATAATGAATTTATAATTATCACCCAATATAATCAATACCAAATTTTGATACCAGCTCACAACTAACTAACCAATCCATCACAATAAGGAAGGTTGTTTTGTTTGTTTTGTTTTGTAACATTGAAACTTGCCCAATCACAACACACCCCATTGTGTTCTTGGTACAAAATTGGAAAGATCTCAATGAATAGGTTTTGTAACATGTAACTTAAATCTACAATGCAAAAATTATAAAACATTGGACATTTTTGTCATTAAAAATTCAATAGAATAGAAAAAATATATTTAAATATAAATTAGGGAATTTTATAAATATTATTGGAAAGCTATCAATAAGTAGGGTCTCATGGAGGCAATTTTTGTAAATTTTTGACATGAAGTGTAGGATATATTTAATTTTGAGTAATTTTTGTCATTAGAAACTCAATACAAATCAAATTTATTCAAATACAACTATGAAGTCCAAGGTTTTTTGTTTGTTTTCCACATTAAGATCTCCCAAATCACAACATCTCTTGCCATGCTCTTAGCACCATTGAAAAGCCCTTGATGAATAAGGTTGCATTGAATTAGTTGCATAATGTTTCAACCTATGGTGAAGAAGTTATTGAATATAGAACACTATGTTATTTGAAAATTCATTTAAATTATATATATATAGGGGAATCAAGGCACAATCGTGATATTTTGGAAAACCTTCAATGAACAAGATTTAATGGAAGCAATTTGGAAATTTTGGACTTGAAATGAGAAAGATATTGAAGTTTGAAAATTTTTTGATTGAAAATTCAATTAGATTATAAAAAAAGATTTGGAAGGAAAAATTAGTTGGATAAGCAATTTGCACTTGAGCCAATGGCACAAGTTACACTCATTGTAAGGAATATGTGATTTCAAACTTTATAGGCTAAATAAGGTTTACCATTTGCCCTTTTGAAATTCATTCAATATTACAATATGTGTTCAACAATGTGTAGGCCATTAGTTGTTTTCTAAGGATTCCCTTAAGCAGGCATGTGTGGCTCTTATATTACATTTGTGCCCTGTAATAAATGTTAGCGCAACATTATGACTAAGTCTTTGTATTGCACATGGAAATGCGATAGAAACTCAAGACACAAAGATTTGGATGATGGTAAATGCTTGAAAGTGTTTTTGGACTATCCTATGCTTGTATACACCGACCATGTGAATAACTAATCAAGTCAATGGGGACCCATAGTATCTTGTCATTCTTATTCATGATGAAAGTGATGGGATTTGACACTTTGTGAATGACATTCATAAGGTTATGATTACACTCAATATTGTGGACTTACCTCAAAATGTAGTGGAGTTTCTTTTAATCTCATAAATATGCATGTGTTTAGTGGTGTGACTACAGGTACACTAAACCATGATTACAAGATAGATTGGCTAGAACTCAACCCCATTGCAAACTATTTACTTTTTCGAAATGAGATTCAACAACTCCATCTTTTTAATGTCATCACTAAGGTCTTTCATCCCCTTTACCTTCATACAATATGTACATCATGGGCTCATTTGTATGCTTCTCAATACATGTATCTAAAACCTACTCCAATTAGTGAGATGAAAAAAGTTGGTGTTGAGATAAATCATTCTCACTTTAAATGCTAGTTGTGAAATTACAAATGCGGTTTTATGCAGGAATGTACAACTCTATTGAGTTTTTGCACCTATGTACAATGGGTGCCACATAGTGATGTTGTTGTTGCTCAGGTAGCATACATTTATTGATTTGTTGAACTATTGTGGAGCAACGTTTAGAAGTTAAGTTATAAAATATAACATAGCAACATCCAAGCATTCCAATTGAACTTTACCCTTTGCTTGATCGAAATCTACCTTCGAACAATGTGACAATTCAATGAATTTATTGAAAATCTTTAGAGGATGATGGTCTTTTGTGATTCATTTGCAATTTTGAGTTTACAAAGATGTGTCAAAGGTGCATCCTTTGATAATTGAGTCATAAGTTATTGATTTCACTTGCACATTATGCTAAGTAATTCAATTTGCATTTCATTTTCAAGACATTGAATATGATTGTGTAATGATAGAACCAAAGAAGCTTGTTTGTTTGGTATAACATTAAGATCCCCGAGCTAGCTACCATTTTCCCCCTTAAGGTAATATTTTAATGCTTTCAAACATGGTTGTGGGATTTTTTGATTTTATTTAATGTGTAAACTATCATTTTCCTTTCAATATTTGATGTTTTGCAATAGTCGTTTAACACTTTGAACCTTATCAATTTCAAGTTGTACATCATTAGCATCCTAGGTAAACCAATAGCGCTATAAAATGCATGCATGAGGAAATTTTTGATGTCCAAGAACATAACTGGGTCTGATAGAAGGCAGGGAGATATTGAAGGCATTGAAAGGGTGGAAGGTCGAACTGAAGTCATTGTGGATGAAGGGGGCAATGTTGTGAGGAAAATGCTCCACCTAAATTTTGAAATTTCATATTTTTATAGTTTGTTATACTCTTTGAAAATAGTTATGCATGTCATTAAAGTGACAAAAAAAACTCTAAGCATTTATTAAATGCATGTACTTGTTCCTTGGAATAGGTGAGTTATGTTTTGGATGAAGCATTAATTGAATTTGGGTCAGCTTTGGAGACATTTGACTATGACCATGCTATAGCCATTCTTGAACCTCTCCAACTTACACCGGAAATAGAAGCTATGTGGAAACAGGTTCATTCCACAACACCACTTTGTTAGTGTAAAATTAAAAGTTTTCCATTTAAAAGGTTTTTCTCTTTTTGTAGTTCTTTGTGAATCAAGTTTGTAAATTTAAAAGTGAAACAAATGTCAAGTAGGTGATGTGGCCATGGAAGAAATGTGATAAAAACAAACTTACCGAATTATGTGATTATTTAGCTCGCTGAGATGGCACTACAACACAAGGAGCTATTTGTTGCAGAACGTTGTTATGTAGTTCTTGGGGATGTAGCAAAAATTCGTTTTTTGCAAAAGGTGACCTTTATTGGAATGTCTTTCTAATCCTAATATATGTTTAAATTTATTTATTTGCTTATATTAAAAGACCTTGTATTGGAACTAAAATTTTTAAATAATATATCCATTTATTGTTTACCCCATGAAATATGTAAACAAAATCTTAAAATTCATATGAAACATGAACTATCCAAGGGGTTTGACGAGTTAAATTTTTTTATTAGTTTGGAAAGGTTCAATCTTATTGAATTCCTTAGGATGGTTCTAGTAATTGTTTTTGCAAATGACATTTGCATCGAACAAATTTAAGAAAAACTGAATAGACCAATATAGGATTATTTGTGTGGTGGTGATGGTGATTTTTCACATGTGTACAGAATTATGCATCATTTTCATTTACAAATATAAATGCAAAAATGTCAAAATGAATTTTTTAAATCAATTAAATATGTTTTTCACGTGATCATTTCTTGCACATGTGACCCCATATAAAGCTAAAACATTTGAACCTAATTTCAATATTAAAAACTAGCTAAATTATTTTTAAAAAGAATCATTTCCCTTGCAACCCCTCATTTCAAATTTTCAAATGATTTATTTTTTCATCAAGTTGACCCAATGAACATGTAGTTGAATAAACGGAAATATGGTTTTCTTGTACAAAAGGTTTGAAATCAATTATATTATAATATGGGCAATTGGCCATAAATTGGTCAAGGTCTCAAAAGGACTTTTACACAACATCCAATAATTATTGGATTTTTTTAAAAAAATCTCAATATTGTAATTGTAGGAACACAACAATACACCATAGTTGAAATACACTAAACACTGTGAAAATGTAAATTTTCCTTGATAATCATTTTTCAATTAGACACTCCATTTTGGAGCCCCAATTGTCAATATCCCTTAAGACAAAGGTAGGTTTGTGTGTAATTGTAGTCACTATACAACTATTTTGTTTAATTTAATAGTTGAAAATTGGAAGAAAACAAATTGTTGATAATTTAATGTGTTCACAGGTGAGCAAAATGAAAATGATAGTTACTCAAGAACAAGGGGTTGATGGTCTAGATCAACCTCTAATACAATCCAAGCTTGCATTGCTTCAACATGAATGGAAGGTCTACTTCTATTTCATATAAATATTCCAATGATTATTTGTCACATAATGGTTTCAACCACCTATTTTTTCTATAATTGCTTTTAAGCACAATGACTTGATAACTATTTAACAATTATAATTGAGTGCCCTACTATGTTTGCCCATCCATGTATTAAATGTTATCATTTTGAAAAGAAAAATGTGAACAATGTGTAGAATGAATCAAACATTTATTGACACACATAATGATGGTTAAAGTTTGGTTTCTTTTGGTGGTGGTGGTTGTGGGGGAGGCGGGTATAATAGATAGCAAAAAAATTACTATTAAATACGGAACATGATCAAGTTGATCACACCATTCAAATGTACATTGAATGTCATAGGTAAACAATTTTACAAGATACATATTGTTGCATGTTGAATTATTGGTCTAGACACACATATCCTACATAGCAAAACATGCCATGGGTTGCAAAATGGATGTGCCATGTGTATGTTACTGATATGAATGTGGGTTTTCAATTTTATTTAGGCTATAATTTACTTCAATTTACATGTGACCATTGTGGTGATATGTGGTAAGATCATAGACATGCATATCTAGATACATTAAAATGAATCCTCTAATTCTAATTTTTTGGGCACAGATGGCAAGAGGCCATAGTTGTGGCTAGTAGTCAAAACCATCCAGATGTTGAATCTTTGCAAAAACGTCACTATGAATGGCTTCTCCAAACTGGCCAGGCATGATGTTTGAAGAAATCATTCATTAAATTTACAATGCCAATAAACATGTTTGACAAAAATGCAATTCAAATTAATTTGTCTATGTAACTATAAAAGTTTTAATCAATGTTTACACTAAACCATTTGGCATATAATTTAATATTTTTCATTGTTACATGCATGTGAAGCTTGACATGTGCTCATGTATAAAGATTATGTATGCATTGATGGTTAGCAGGAAAGGGAAGCAGGCCGAATCAAAAATGCAGAAGGTGATGTGTTGAGTGCCATCACTTTGTTCTTAAAAGGTGGCTTACCAGGGTTGGCTGCTGATTGTGTTAACAACAACTCTTCTTATGTCTTGAAGGTATACGATACAAAAAAAAGGGTCATGTGTTTACAAAAGACTAATTTCATACATTTCTTTTTTGTTACACTAACAAGGAAGACCACATTAATGACTTTCAAGACACATTTTAAGAAATAGAAATCAAACATCAATCTATTTGATCTAAGAAAAATTATAGTTATTGTGTTTTATGTATGGTATATATAAATGTTAAAATAATTTGCACCCCTATTTTTGGTCCATGGTTTTATAACAGAATGATAACTTGGAGATTATTGCGGATTCTCTTTTACAAGCAAGAATGTATGAAAAAGTATGATTCAACTTCCTCCATGATTTGACTAACATTTTTTCAACCAAAAAAGTCTAGAAGAATTTTGATTGAATTTTTACTTGTTTTATATTGTGCACAAAAGTGCCACGTATATGATTAATATTGAAATGATTTCAACATGGCTTGAACACAATGATGATTCTAATTTCCAATCATGATTTGAAGAGTGAAAAAAACACCTTTTACACATAGATTTTTGTTTATTTCCTTAACAGGCAGGTGTTTTTTTAGAAAGGCTAGGGAAATATGATAAAGCAAAGGAGGCATATCAACATGGACATGCTTACAATAGGGGAATAGAACTTGCTCGTCGACATTTTCCAAATGAGGTGGTTGTTCTTGAAGAGGAATGGGGAGATTGGCTAATTAGCCAAAATCAAGTACATTTTCTTTAAATCAATTCCGCATGTGTGTCTTATGGAAAGAGTCATGTCTAAACCCATCAAATAGAAATTCCATGTGGTAATTATTTAATGCAAAGACTTATAAAATCACATGAGATAAACCATAAAATTTTGCAAAGACATAAATGAAACATTTGCCATTAATAATAAATAGTTGAGCATTGTACTTATTTAACATGAATTTTCATATTTGCATGTTTTTTTAATCTTTTTTATTGCCATTCTTAAATTAAGATTGTGGATTATATTAAATAATTTTGTGTTCTATAGGTTGACACTGCCATCAATCATTTCATTGAGGCAAATTGCATTGCAAAGGCAATTGAATATGCAATTGCATCACGTCGGTGGACCAAAGCTACTCAAATTATTGAAGCACAAGATGCAAAGGTAAAGCTACTCAAATTATCAAAACACAAGATGTAAAGGTGGCAATTTCAATGGAGATTTCTGTTTGAATTTTGTAAACTAATTGATGGCAATGAAAGTAAAATAAATGACTTGCCTTTAGGTTGCACTTCCAATTTTCAAAAGACTTGCCCTTTATTTTGAAGCAACAAAACAATATATTGAAGCCGAGAATTTTTTCATACGAGCAAACTTGGCAAGTGAGGCTGTGGAAATGTATATCCATGTTAATAAATGGGAGGCTGCACATAAGGTTATTTCACCTTAATGTCTTCCACTACAGTAAAATTTTATGGTGAACTTGTTTTTTTGTCATATTTGTCATCAATTTTTAACACCAATTGAATTTCCTTTCAATCTCAGTTTTAAAATGTGTTGCCTAATTTTTTATTATTTTTTATAATTTGACTCATGATAACATATATGTTGAACCTTAAACATGGGTTGAATTTGTTCTTGTTAACATTAGTGTTATCAAATGTTAGATTGACATGGAAAATAAAGTGATATTGATAATATGCATTTTATATTGTGACTCCAAAGTTATGTGTCTAGGTGGCAACTTGTTTTCTATCAGAGTTAGAAGTAAGAACCATTTACCTACGACAAGCTAAAGACCTAGACACACATGGGAGCTATAAAGATGCAGAGAAGTTATACATCAAAGCCCAAGAACATGACCTTGCAATCGATATGTATAGAAAAGCACGCCTTTTCAACCACATGATACGTCTCATTGCTAATCACCGCCAGGTTTTAATTTTCCTTTTCTGGTTGGTTTCACTTGACAATAGGTTTGTGTGTTCATATAATCATAAGGGGACTACAAGAAAACAAAAGGTAATCAACCTCATCTACTAAAGCACTATTAAAACATTGAATATAACTCATTCTTTGGAAATTTTCCTTCTTGGTGTGATTCACCTCCTATTACCATTGATGTGAAATGTGAATTGCAGGATTTGCTTTTTGAAACCCATATTCACCTTGCACAACAATTGGAAAGTGAGGGTAATCTTAGTTTAATCTTAACTTTTGACTTCCTTATCCTTAAGCCCAACATATTCCAAAGGTTTTTTTGTTGATAACCCTAGGTGAAATTCCTTTATTAATATTAGTACTTTGTTGGAGATCATGAGCAGGATCACTATGGGATGCTGAGCAACATTATCTAGTTGTACAAGATTGGAAAAACGTTGTTAAGGTGTGTACCCAACACTAATATGTGTTGCTTGCAATTTGACAACTTGTAAACATTCATAGTTTTACAATATGACTTTTCAATTGTGTTGACTTGGGACCAGATGTATAGTGCCAATGGCTTATGGGAAGATGCAATGCGTGTGGCTAAAATGTTTGGTGGCATTAATGGATCCAAGGAGGTGTTACATCTTTTTTCTTTCTATTTGGTCATAAACATCATGCACTAATAGTGCATGTTTATGTTAAAACAATAAATATAAATGTCTAACAAAAGTGATATTTCCACCAATTCATCAATGAATTGCTTCAAAAGTGACTTATCGACATAAGTTGCTTGCACAATGATGTAGGTAGCATATGCTTGGGCAGTTTCTTTAGGTGAAGAAGCAGGAACTCAACTACTTGTAAAGTTGGGGTTTGTGGAACAAGCAATAGAATATGCAATGGAGGCAGGCGCTTTTGAGCATGCCTTTGATCTTTCTCATGTTTTTTTGCAGAACAAACTACCAGAGGTCATTATCTCCATCTCTGGAAGACTTTGTCTATATTACAAGATTAGTTGTTAAAATAATATACGTAACATGGACAATTGATTTTTTTCTTTAAAAATGTTTATTTGTAGGTGGAGTTGAAATATGCCATGTTTCTAGAAGATGAAGGTCGATTCAAGGATGCAGAAGACGCCTTCATAAAAGTGGGCAAAACACGTGAAGCAATTGACATGTATATCCATCAACATGATTGGGTTGCAGCTCTTCGAGTGGCTGAGTTGTGTGACCCTGGTGTTATGTATGATGTTCAAGTAATTGTCTTTCTCATGGAAAAGAATGTGTGCACAAGGATGTAAAAAGTTTTTTTTTTGGTTGGCTCAATCATAATTCAAAGTTCAATGATGATCACCTCTTAACGTCATGCCATGGGGATTGTTCTAGAAAACAGGTGGCTCAAGCACAATTTCTTATGAAGAAGAATGAACCTACCAAAGCAGAAACCCTTTTCATTAATGTAACATGCTCTTGAAATGATCACCTATCAAATCTTTTTTGACATTTATAATTGTTTTATGTTCAATTGAAAAAAATGTTTTTAAATATCCTTCATTGATGCGCATTGAATGTTCATGACTTGGGATTGCAATAGAACTAAATGTGTGAAAATAGGCCAAAAATGCCTATGAGCATGATGTACATGTAGTTGATACAAAATCTTGAATACTTTGGGTAGGAAAAAATGCCAAATCCAGGAATGATGATGTATGAAGAAAAACAACAACGGAATGATGCCATTCGAATAGTAGAAAATTTTCTTCCTTCCAAAGCATTAAATGTTCGTTGTGACCATGAAACATCATTCATGCAAAGGTATGGAATAAGAATCAATGATAATGTCCAATGGAAGTCAAAAATGCATGTAATAAACAAAAAAAATTTATAATCAACATTTCTTTGAAAAAGGTTAAGCGTTTGTTTCAAAGGTTGGGGTTGTGCATGGACACGTAAGAACAATGTTTTGGACTTGCCTTTGTAATAATTTGGGTGTAAAGTGAAACATAATCTTTGTGTATTTTAGTCAAAATGGAGGGCATGACACAGTGGAAAGTCTCATGGCACGTGGGCAAACACTTGAACATAATCAAAACTACACAGAGGCTATCGATCTTTATCTCCAACTTGATTCAAGTCTTATTCTAAAAATTGACAAGCTTCAACAGGTAATTTCACACTCCCTTATTTATTTATCTCAAGTGCATCCAAGTTTTGGTGCATGTGATGATATGCTTCACTATCATATGGTCTACTTATCATTGTGCATGATGAATTGAGTAGTTTAATCAAAATTCAAGTGTTTACCATTCCTACATTAGATCTTTGGGTTCAACATTTATAAAAATGTTTAAAGCCATGTTCAAAATTGCGATAGGTGTGGGGCATGGCTGTGAATTTGGCCAAGGATTTTGTCCTTGATCGACTTTCAGAGGTTATAAATACAGTTGCTAAGCGCTTAACAAATGCTGGACTTTTTGAAGATGCTGCTAAGCTTTATGAAGACATCAATGCCTTGAAAGAGGTTTGTTATTTTAGCTCAAGTATGATTTTGGATGTCCATATCAAAGTACCTATTTCATATGCCATAAAATTCAAACCTCAATGTCAAATTATGTCCACCTTAATGTTCAACTAAAAATGTTTATCATTGTTTAAAGCTTTGACTTTGGTAGCTAATAATTAATGAAATGTGGATATTATTTTGGGAAAAGGCAGCAAAATTGTACATGCAAGCAGGGCAGTGGGACAAGGCACGACAAATTAGTGCTAACTTTGGCCCACCATTTCAACAAGTTGGGTAACCAACCAAAAAGTATTTATTGGAGTTTCATTTGTACATGGGGTGCCTATATTGATTTTTTGTGGTTGTAAAATTTCAAATGTAATTAAGGTTATTTTTCACTTGATCATTGAATTGCATTTAACACAATTTTAGTTTCTTCAAATAATTGTATGGATGAAAGCACATCATAGTGGGCTTTCATGGCCATTACTATAATATACACCCCCCAAATGTGATTAATTTAATTTTGGGTTGTTTTTTGGTGTTAAGGGTTATAATTTAAACTTCCACATAGCTACTTCCATATAATATTATTTGAAAATAAAATATAATGATATAATGATATAAATTAAAGGAAACATGGGTATATTTATATATACATAGTACAATAGACCCAATTTTTTATTTCAAATAAACTACACTATAATGTAATTTCATTAGTAATTAAAATAAACATTTGGAAAAAAATCTAAAAATACAATCCTTTTCAAAATACTTGTGACCTTCAATTTTAAAATGTTTTTTTGGTCAAAATGTCAATTTATCACATGTACTAATGGTCAAGACCTTCCAAAAAACCCATTCATGACATTTAAATTGTTGAATTTCTTTAAATGTTCCACAAACATGGTTCAAATTTTGTGAAATGGCATATTATAAATTTCATAAAGGTTAAATATCATATCAATCACTTTTTGAATATATTTACATTTTTCAAATACATAATGACACGTATTTTTTTGCACAAATATACTCTAGCCCACCATAATATAAATTTCATTTGCAAATGACATTTTTGAGTTACAAAAGTTGATTGAAATGGCAATTTTTCTTCTAGCGGTTCATGGTGCTAAAGGTCCTAACCATTATAGTCTATGTACTTGCCCCTTTATACCTTGGGTATAAATATTTATTTGTACAAGGGCAAGTTGAAATTAATTAACATTTATAATTTGTCACAAACTTTTTGTAACTTCAATTAGGATACTAATTTATATTTATTACATATGGCTTTAAATAGTGACACCATGATTAAAGTTTCAAACCATTACTTATGAGAACACAAAAGAAATTCAAGAGCACAAAGTTTGCATATGTGTTTGTTTGAAAATTAAGTAAATTATTACATTAATTTACACCCATTGTTAATTATAAGTTAAGAGTTAGTGAAGAGTAATGGTAGCTATGTTGGCTCATATAATAACCACACTCATTGTTGGAACATGTTTGTTTTGATTTGGTTGGAATTGACATAACAATAATTTTGAAAACCCTAACATATAAAGTAATCTCATAGATTTATCAATTCAATCATAACACATATCAATAATCTTAAGGATGAATGTTATATGTTCAGATTACAACTCATATTAAATCCATGCTCATTTAAGAGGTTTTTCTTTGGGGAATATCATAACTTGTACATACCATTTGCATCAATGTAAGTCCCTCTAGTGGAGGGGTCTTCATTATGGTGAAGACCACCATTTTCTTGGATTCCCCCCTTTTGCATGAGCACCAATTGTTTAATCTAAAAAGCACATGAGGTTTTGGATGCAAGGATGCAATTTATAATGTTAAATGAAATTTGTTTGCTTGTTGGGTTGGTAAGTAGTATGTGGATGGGCTCTATGTGGAACATTTAGTGGAAAAAGGTGAGGTTCATGAGCTTGTTAATATGGGAAATATCAATGAAGCATTGGAGCTTTATTTGAGACAAGATAACTGGCAAAAGGTAGATTTCTACATTCACACATGCATGTCTTTTCATATTGTGGAATGGAAAGGCACCCTTTTAAATTGTGAGTGCTCATTATTAAATTGGGCTTCAAGCCATATATATTTATAAACTATTATATTGCAATCTTTAATTACTTTATGTGGGTGAATAAAATATGACATGTTCCAATGTATGACATACATTCTTTCCAAATAGTCCAATTAACATTTAACCTTTTCTAATAGGTTCATGAATTAGCAATATTGTTGGGACCTGATATACAAAAAGAATTTTCTTTTCGTCATGCAAAACAATGCTTGAAGGAATACAAGGTTGTCCTTCCTCTCTTCTTGCTCTTTATTTTTTGTGTACAACTATTTGATGCCTTCCTAGAAAAATCAAGTTTAAAATTGTTTTGTTGCCATATACGAACTAGTTCATGGGTTGAAACAAAGTTGGGTTGTTGATATCTTGTACATTGTTTTCATGGGGGAGGAAAAATAGTATTTGGATGCAATAGTTGTGATTGCACAACATGGAATACCCCTAAATGAGCCTGCATGGGAGCTATGTTTTTTTGCAACAAGTCAACTTCTCAATTCCATTGATGGTGACCCTTCCTTAGAACAAACTATGCAAGCATGAGCCCCTATCCTTCTTGCTCACACAAACTTTTTTTCTTACTTTTAGTTGAACATAGAAATAGCTATGTGTCTTCTATGTACATTGTCTAAAATTTTAGCAACTCATGAACTCTAAATAATCAAATGAATGGAAACAATTCACTACCTTTCTCAAGATAGGCCAAAGAAATTGTGAGGGTTTATTTTGCACAACTTCTTGCTAATCATGATAATTTGTTTATAATGTATTTGGCCATTGACTAGTTTCACATACAAGGAATCTAATGATAAAAAAATGTTTTTGTTACAGAAGCTTAAGGACATCCTTCAACAACTTCTAAATACATTCACCACACATATAGACAATTGCGTTCACCCATGTGCACACAACATCCTTTTAAAATCTCCAATACAACTTACAATAAATTATACAATGTCAAATTGTACAAAATAGATGTAGATGGTTCATGTCCATTCCTTAACAACATTTAATTTTAAAACTTGGTCCCCATACATGATGTATTATACAACAAATTTTAAACAACCATGGATTGTGAATAATTTTTTTTGCATGTGCATTAATAAAGAGTGATAGTGTAAAATGATGATGGCATCTTATTGGTTTAAATAAAGGTTTTTTTAGTTGCAAAGAATAATTTTAGTGTCTTTGAACTTTATAGGTTTGGTGGAATTGAAAAAATTACTTGCCATTGTGCATTTTACTTTATTGCGCTCTGTTTCTACCCATCAGGTAATTTAAATGCCTTTATGCATATCCATGCATTTGGTCCATCCTCCTTGTAGTCTAGATAACATCCAACCATGAACTTTGACTAACATGGATGTGACCTCATCAAATCCACCACAATATGTATATATAACCAAGAATTTATGTGTATATATAATAATTAGATGTTGTGTAATATAAGATTAAATCACATGGATATGGACACATAAAAAAAGGTTTTGAAAGATTTTTTTGCTTGAAGAAGGAAAAGTGCTTCATAAATCCTTTATATGCAACATATAAGCAATTCAAGGAGCTCACTAGAAATCAATGAAGGGTACAATATACCCTTCTTTTTTTTTTTTTTAAATTTATGAATGTCTACAAACACCATTTGACCATCACATCCATTCCCCCTTGATTAACATTAAACATGCAGAAAATACTTTTGTATTTTTTTTAATTACAAATGAGCTGCCAATTTTGTTCCACCCTACTATTATTGATTAGTTATATGAAATGTCTTCACCAATCCAATGTGAAGTCCAAAGTTGGCATTGCAATAACAATATTGTGTTTGTGGACGTGATTATTTCTTGACTTGGAAGTATACGGTACATCATGTCTAGATGTGGTACATGAACTTTAATAAATTAGAAGAATCAATGTCAAAATGCCCACATTTGCATTGTATGGGTGGGTATATCACATCACCATCCTAATATGATATTTTTGGGTAATCCTTGTGTTAAATTATTAGCATGGTAGCATGGTGGTGTGGTGTTGGCACCTCTATAATTATTGTATAGGTGAAACTTTGCTTATTTGTTTAATAGTTCATTTTGATCAATCTATTGTGATCCCCTTGATCACATTGTAATCTTTATTATTTGCATATTCATGAGTTTTCATGCACCACCAACTGGTGTCACAATTCCATGCGTGGCATTTTATTATGGAGTCCACTTGAACATTTTCCATAGTTATATCTAAATATTGATTGTTTAATTTTCACTATTAAAAATCTTAAATGATTTTTTAAAGGCCCAAACATCAAAGTCAAGACAAATTTTTTTAATTTAACCTTAGTTGACATGGATAATGGTGTTGGAGTTTAGTATGTTTGTTATGTTGAATTTGTATGCAAAGAAGTTGGAAATGTTTAAAACCCTTTGACATTGTCACCTAAACCATGGACTAGCTAAGGCAAAATGTTTGAAGGACCCATTATCCATGGCTACTTTTAGATCAAAGAGCTAGCACATTTTCCATTTTTTATGATGCGCTCCTCATGTGCTAAATTTCTCCATTTAAAAGAGAGTGAAAACTAATTAGAGTTCATGTAGAATATGATTCCAAGTGAATGTGAATGGTTTGACCATCTAATAAGGATAATGGACATCACATCACAAAGGTAAAAGTCCAATACATCAAATTTTCATATATGTCAAAACATTGATGTGTTGGACACATTAAGAAAACCCACAAGGCATTGGGAATCTAGTAAGTTCAAGAATGGGAGGGAGGTGCAACCAACCTGGTAACATGTGCAAGAAACTAAAAAAACTCAACCATGTGTCCAATAGATCTTGAATTGAGTAATTTGTTGAATATGTCCACAAAACAATCATGCATAATTTATAGGGGTAGCTAAAATCAAGGTGTTTAGAGGGAGAAATTGCAAAATTACAAATGAAAAAAAGGTCAAGAGGTGGCTTTTTAATCATATAAGGGTATGAATGACAATACCTGAAGATTGAATGCACACATGAAGACAAGAATATTAAATATTAAGTATTGGTCCTTGTATTGGTAGTTTTTCAAATTTCCATGTTTTACTTCAACAATATTCCAAATGTGTTGATTGAGCAAAATATTAGCAAAAACTTCTAGATCATATGATATTTCAAATAGATGTATCACAATAGGAATTACAAGGTCATGGAATAAATTTAAGCAGGTTCAACTTATTTACACTAGTGACGATAAGTTTATTATGTAATGTCTAATTCAACATAATTTTTTGATCATTTTACAAATACCTAGTTGTTATAGATAGTGTACATGTCAAAAGGTTTGTAGGAATTTTTCTATAAATATTACAATTTATTCTGCTAATTTAAAGCATGGGAAAGCAAAGAGTGGAAATTTATAGTTGAAAAATGTCAAAGCCAAAATAGGTTATGCAATAGAAATATTGTAAATCTTATGTTGTATTCACTTTGGAGTTGCTAAAATAAACCAAAAATTATTAAGAGGCCATAATGGACCATGAGGATGTGGAATGGAAATATCAATATGTAGATGTGGGGCTAATGATGCCCCAAAAAATCACTTGGGGTGCAAATTATGAACATGAAAATTTTAGAGACAATTTGAACTAAGCTATTACACCAAAATTTTAATAATATAGTGAAGAAATAGACTATGATTTTTGGGTTTGGCTTGGTTTTTTTCAAGCTTTTTGCCTTCTTTAAATATTTAATCTTGTTTTTGGTGAATGGAGGGACCATAATTTATGATTTCGAAATGCAAATGGGAAGATGCCAATTAGTTAGTTTTAATTGTGTCTGATTGGAAACACTTAGTTCAAATTACGCACAAGTCAATACAATTTTTAATCCAATTCCTTCATTCATGATCAAATGTTTGGTTCAATGTTTGATCTTCAAATTGCCACCATTACTTTGTTTTTAATAGTAACAATAGTAGTAAAATGCATATGAACTAAGTTTAACACCAACTTTTTTGGTTATTTATGGTTATTACATAGTAATAAATACAACATATATGTACATACCCATGGTTCCATGGGAACCTAGGGTATCCATAGCCTTGGTTTTGATTGTGGAAAGTTCCAATCTACATATGGATTCACATGTGTAACAAAAATCACATCTATAACAAAAGCAAGATCCATTTGTTGTATTTCATGAAAAATGAAAAAGGAATCAACCATTTGGACCGCATTCACACTTGTAGTACTTAGCTATTCCCAAAGTTTAATGAATTCGGATTATCACATAAAAAATGTGATTTATATGTGGTACAAAAAGGGGAAAATTCAAGTTCCTAATTGAAATTGTTGGGCACAAACATACAACCAATAGACCCCCCACCTTCCTTAAATGTCATTATGTTCCATGTCTTTGCCATTTCTACAATTAGGTGAAAATATTCCTTTATGTAAACTTGTGATAATCACAAGAATAATTTTATTGTAATATGATAAGAGGGAGGGATTTGCACAGGGTTTATGTGAAATAACAACCAAAATTAGCATTTCCCTTTTACGATACATTGGGACCATACCTGCCGACAAGGCTTTTCATGAAGCAGCCATGGCATGCAAACAGGTTCATATTCTTTTTTTTGTCTTCATAAGAAAAATATTTCTAATTTAACAATTACTTGTGAGCCATTCATAAATCTTATTATGTTGCAGCTAGGTTGGCAAGACATGGCATTTGTGTTTTTGAATTGTTTTCTAGACATCGATGAGGCTATTGATGATCAAGATGGGAAAACATCTTTCAATAGTGACATTATAAGTTGTAGTGACATACCACATGACTTTCAACTTCCAAGAAGACATTGCATTGAAGGTAAATTCAACCAAATTGGCTCGTGTCAAGTATTGATTATATTATTTTTTCAATCAACATGAAAACAAGCCTTATTTCATCTCGTACTAGATTCACCAAGTTATTTAAACAATTGTAGTGCAATAGTAATTTATGTCACTACTAACAAATTTTTTGCATCATTACAGAGGATGCAAGAGAAAAGTTGCGTGATTGGGTTATTCAATTAAGCATGGACCAACAAGTGATTGTACTCACCTTTAAATCTTAACATAACACCTATGAATGCTATTTCGTATATCGAATCCAAAATATACATGATAAAAACTTTCATGGAGGTGAAGTGTGTTTAATTTAATTTTTTTGATTTATCAATTGTTGTGGAATGTCTTAATTATCCAAATTTGTGCTTCATAAAGTGAAAGAAATCTTGGGCGATATAAAGTTTATTCATCTTGTGGTACCCTCAATGTATATAGGTTGAATATGTTTTACCTATGCGTTCATGTGAGAGTTGTGGGACAACAATATATGCAGCAAGCCTCATTTGTATGTCTTGCAAGGTAATATTCCCCCTTATTAAATTGTTCAAACCTATTTAGCAAGGACATTTTGAACATGGCATTTATAGTTAAAAATTCCTTAATGGGCATGGCAAAAGGAAAACTTTGATGCCCATATTTTGCTAAAATGATATAATTTCTTTCTTTTCATAACAATAAACATATTAAAAGAACATGAATACATATTGCATTCAGCTTATACTTGAGGGGCCAATAATTTCAAACTTTGGATGATTTTCTTCACAAATTGGATGAATGCACTTTTGCAAAAATATCTTTTAGACTAAAGTTCACATGAACGCATTATAAAACAGTTTGTGGCACTATATTTTCAATCACACACCCCCAAGTTTGTCATGAGTGACATCAATAAAAAAATAGTGGACCCAATCTCAGCTTGAGTAATGGAATGCAAAAGTTAAAAGACATTCCCTAGCTCCTCACAACAAAGGTAGGGAGAGCTTTGGGATAAAGGTCCTTGGACAAGTTTATTTGATTTTAAATTGAATTCTTGATAACTTCAATTTACACAACTAGGCAAAAGGAGGTTGTTATTGCAAATTTTCAAGAAAAATAAAATCCAAAGGTTCACAAGTATTCACAAAACTAGTCATCATGGTCTAGATTCCTTAAAAATGGTAACATCACCCCTATAATACACTATATAGCTTCCCGAGGGAATGCTAGATCCTAATATAGTTTTTTCTTTAATTTTGAAAAGCAAGGGTATTTCAAAATTGCCAAGTTTGGAAACTCAATTTTTGCCAAAATTGAGTGTCAAAATTGAACTTCAAAATGTTGGGACCTCATAAAAAATTTCAAGCACATAAAATAGGGATGATTTAAAGTTTTATTTTCTAGCTGTCAAAAAAAGCTTTTCCAACTATATTAATCTCCTCAATCTAATGTCAACTGGGGAACATCATTTGGTCCCCCAAAGTATATTTTGAATGGGTGAGCTTCCATCATGATTATTCAAATGGCCATAACTTTGATCCATGATTTTATTTATTTACATTACAAATTCATCAAAATTGTATGTTACATCAAAACTTTTCCAATTATGTAAAGATAATTTGATGCAATCAAAATTTCATCCTCAAACCTTGCCTTGAGTGCAAATATTACGAAATCCATGGGAACCCAACTTCACAATGTGAATGTGCTTGCCAATCATAGGAGTTGTTCCTAAGTTTCCCTCTCACACATTGTCCTCACCTTGGGTGTATGTTTGAGTCATGACATGCATTGGCTTCATTCCCAACCCATTTCCTTTCTTATGCCCCAACCTTGGTCAGAAGCCCAAGTTTAAGATTGCAACATCTAACAAAATTTTCGATCACAATTTTGGATGTATAGTACCCAATTAGATAAGACCATGTATTAACTAATTAAACAATTAGTTTAATCAAGTTCAATTACATCCATTTCTTATAAGCATGGAAATCATAACATACATGATAATGATTATAATATAAAAAGAGGCCACCTTGGAAGCATCATATGAATTAATTTGTCTGACCTCATATGAATTATGGACATCATCAACCTTTTTTGGTGCAAGATTTTGAAAAGGGAATATTTTGTCTAAATGTTCCCATTTTTTCAAAAAATATCACCAATGTTTTTTAATCACCACATTTGGACTTTGATTTTAATTTGGTACCATTTTATGTAGTTTTTAAACCATTTAGACATGTTCTTCAAACATATCACCATTATTTAATGTTAAGTCCCTCTTGGGATACTAACCAATGATGCAACATCAAAAAATTGAAAAAAATACCACTAATGGACATCATGTGTTCCCTTCAAAAGTATATTGATGAACCTCAATGAGAAAAAATAAAATCCATTGTGATGCCTCGGGGAATCTCACTTTAAGGCATTCACACACCTCATTCATGCCTATATTATGCCTTTGTAACCTTGTTCCTCAAGCCAAGCCTTTGGTCACCCTCTTGGTGCAACTTTTCTTGACCCTTGCTTTAGTCATGGACCTTGGGTCATGATTTTTTCCCCTCTATAAAAAAGAGGTCAATATTATCATTATTATATTTTCTTAAATGTCATGACATAAGTTTAGGGATCAAAGGAGATGGGCATGACCATGCCTTTTGCTTTGATCTCTAAACTTATATTCCCAATGTATTTTTATGTCTTTCAAATACCACTCAAATTTCAAAAAAACTCCCATTGTTTCATCACATTTCAATAGCATAATTGTAGGTCTATTTGGGACCCTTATCTTTAGTTGTGTCAAAAGGCCTAGACATTTTGAGGTTCACCAAATGGTATTGGGAAACCTTTAATTAGAAGACATTGCAAAAAGCTTTGAACATGTTCATTAAATCCTTGTGATTGGGTTCTAAATAGTTGAAAACATCAAGCTCATACCTTTTGATCCTTTATTCTAGACTCTTGAATGAAGCAAGTACCGAATGTACAATCTAGTGTGATTTAAACCATATTCAAAATTGGAATTCATACTGGACTAATCACGAACTCAACATGGATTGAAGTTTTGCTTTAAGCATTAGTCTATGTATGAGTATGTAGGTCACACTATAGTAGTTACATATGATTGAAAATTATTATATTTCCCTCAATCTATTAGGGAATTCTCCAACTTGGAACTTGAACTATTGAAAAATATCAAAGGTATGTCAAAAATCTTATCACCCACTTTGAAATCTTTCAACATCATAAAATTTATACAATTTGGTTCAATGATTTTTGTTTCAAAATTCTATTAATTCTAAAAATATGGAATTCCTTGAGAGTCAAAGCACTTGAAATAGGAATGTAATTTTTGGACTTTTGAATATCCTTCCTTTCAATTTTTATATTTTTCCCTTGTATTTTAATCTTTCATCCTCCTAACCTTTTGACAAGTCTTGAGCTACCATTTGTTTGAATTCCATCATTTAGCTATTCACTTGGTCATGAGCCCAATAATGTGCTTGTTCTAGGATCATCAAATTGTGTTAGTTGTAATTTTTTTGATACAAACATGTAACAAAAGCTTCAAGAACTTTAAGTCATCTACTTGTCTTTTTGTAATTAAGTAAAGTACTAAGAGTTATTGGATGGGTCATAACATATCGATTCACTCAATACACCATTAACACCTCCCTCCAACATAAAGCAAACAATAAAAGATTAAGTGAGAATTGAAACAAATTGAAAGTTGAAATTCATCACCAATTTCACATATTCATCACAAATATGACACAATTTTTTTGTAGGATGCATTACTACCCTACATATAAATAATTGTAAATCTCCGTGGCCATGTACATCCCAATGGAAAAATTTCAAATTTAAACCTTTGGAGTCTCTTTCAACTTGAAACTTCAAATTTAAAATGAATATATATGAATGAAGACCAATATGATAATTTAATTGCAACAAATAGATTATAATCTACTTTGTGATATTTTCAATGATGTATGTTAAAAAACTTAGGAGCTCCATGGTTCAAAATAGGAATGTGTTTTGAAAAACATGAGAGTTATTTCGCTTGATTCCCACACTTTTCCCTTTTTTGGGTGGCACTATCATTCCCATTGCCTCTAAGGCCTAGTCTCAAATTCGAGTTGGCTTAAATTTATTTGTTTTCCCAAGTGTTAGTTGCAAGCCCAAAATTAGTTCATGGCACCCAAGGTAAGGGTCACAATGTAGTTCAATATTTAACACAACCCCTATTTGGCAAATACATATTTGAATCCTCAATACATGAATTGGATGAATAAAAAATGCAACTCACTTAAGCCACAAGTGGTACCATTCCTCTCATTTATTCCATCTCTTGATACAAGCAGCCAAAGTTTTGAAACTATGTTTATTAGACTTTGGAAAAAGGGACATAAAATCTTTGAATTGGGATTTTTTAAAGGTTAATTCCACCATGCCAAGTTATTTCTTGGATCTTAGGAAATTTGTAATTAGTAATAGGATTTGTTTCATTATTTTTGGTCTTGGGTGGGGGGGCACTATATTACATAGTCCACACATTAAAAACTTTCCAAGGATAACAAAATTACTTGGTGTAAACATTTCCTTTCAAGGATTGAAATCCCATGAGTTTTTATAAAAAACATGATGCCCCTTGTGATGACATCTTGGGGAACCTCTTCTCAAAACTCACATAATGAATATGTTTTCACCTTTAGGTGCTTTTGTGAAGCTTTCTTTTGCTCTGTAAATTCACCACACCTTAGATCATCAAATTGAAATTGCAATTTGACCTTCACTTGATATTTTCCCGTGCTTTAAACTACTATAAGTCAACTATTTCCTTTCTATTTTGAATTTCATAAGTTGCACAAGAGCTATAAGACATCTTTTCCTATAATGTTGCATTCCCATTGTTTATTTTTTGTAATATAGTTCACAATACATGTGAATAATGGACAATGTTTGGCAACTTGGCATGTTATTCATTGTGATAATAGTGGAAATATTTATAATATTTGTTCATTATTTTGATAACGTTAATTTTCAGTCTTAATGGTTTGCTACTCATTACAACGAACACACATTCACATTGCATAACATTGTCTATTGCCAAAATTTAACAATCAAAAAATATATTATACTAGGGCATATGTAGTACCCTAACACACATGAATTAGACAACATTTAACTTAACACAAAAACTTGCCACTCTTTATTGGACCATATTTGGGCCTTCTATTAAGCCATGTCACAAATTGAATAATGTTTGTTCAATCATTGTAAGCTTATGCTCAATTCAAATTTATTGGTTTATCTGCCTTAGGCCCCCTTGGGTAATGGCCCATGGTCATGGTCTAAGGTTGTATATTTTTCCTTTACTATAAGAATTTCTTATTTGCTTCCTATATAGATGTGTGTGTGTAGATTTATCTTTGACATCTCATAATTGGAATTGGGTGTATCCTACCACCATCAACCATTTTTGACCATGGTATAATTAAATATGATTCATTCCCATTTGGAACTTTGATATTAAGTAGTGTTCCTTTTGGGTTTGCAAAATGGCATTAGTTGTGATTTCATGAGTGAATTTGAAGCCGAGGATTCATGAGCTTAAGGCATGTTTTGTAGCACTTCACAATTCATTTCAAGTAACAAAATCTTGAAGACACATGATTGTCATATTACTTTGTTAACATGTTACCCTCAAATCCCTTGTGTATAATAAGTAAGGATATTTGTATTTAGTGTTATTTGGTTTCAATCTCTGACCTTATGAATAATCATGAACTTGTCATCCCTTGGAAGCAACACTACTCCATTGCATATATGCTTTGAAAAAAAGTCATGGGTATGGGCCATCAAGGTGAGTTTTGATTCAACTCAACACATTAAATTGTACACCATAAACTTTTAGATTCGTAACCTTTTGGAAACCTATAGTTGGAGAATATAACTCATTTAAATCATATTTCATCCAAAAAAATCTCAAATTAATTAATTTACACATATTTTCAATTGGATAAAAGATAATGATTCAATTTATGATTAAAGTGATGCAATCCACTTTTTGTCCCATGCTTGTTTGGGATGGGAATTCCTTGACATGGTTTGTAGTAGACATTAAATGACACTAGGGACACATTCCCTACATGTTGCAAATCAAGCTCAAGCAATAAGAATCTTGCAACAACAAAATGTTGTATTGTTTCTTGAAATCCTTAGCCTCTTCACCTACACAAAATGAATGAAATAAATGTTTAGTGGAATTTGAGCCAAATTAGAGGTAGTAGGATTCATCATGAATTGAATAAATCCACGTAGGAGCCATTGTTCCCTTATTAAATAACTTTTAGAGGTCTCATGGGATTACTCTAAAATTCCTAATTCCTAAAATTTGCAAATGGTTTTTCCAACACTTCATAAAATTCTAACTCATGGAAAACATAACCAATTTGAAAATTGAAGCCCATTGTATTTTTTTACTTTTTAAAACAACTATATCAAAATCCCAATTTGAACATGATTTCTACATTGAAATTGTGTTTTCAATAATTGATACGTTTTGAAACACTTTTCATTTCAAATGAACTCAATGGTTGGGAAATGATTTTACTTTTAGGCATATAATATGGTTGTAAAGTATTAGCTAACCTTGGGCTCTTGTAATTTGATGTCTATGTATCATACAATTTGGACAAGATTTGAAGTTTTAGTATTGAAAACTCTCTAAACAGCCCAATTCCCAATAGATTTGGGAATGCATGCTTGGAATGTATAAAACGCATCTTTTTTTTTCAAATATGGTCATGTGATTATTTTAATCTTTTACATCTTCACCATGTTTTCAAGTTCCAATTTTTAATTACTTGTCTTGCCCCCATCCTTGGTCATGATCCAACATTAAGTTTATGAAGCACATTAAAAACGAAATAATAGTCATTAAAGAACTCACCTTCCACTTGTGAACATGTCATCAAAAGTCTAACCCATAAACTACATGTTTCATGCAATTTACCGTCAAGAAAGCCTCGGTGTGTCTTAATTCACTCATCATATACCTTTAATATCCTTTTATAATGTGTCCCTTAGGCTTACCATTGTATACATATATGGCAATTCCCATGAAACTTCATGAACCTTGGTTGCAGTTTTAACTCCTTGTAATTACATGGGAAGGACAAATATGTAAGCTGCATCAACAACATATTGGTTCACTTTACTAAAAAACCTTCAAATCCTCATGTGAACAAAACAAATTAAAAAGGGATTGAATGTGGTTTGAGTCCAATTCACAACTTATCTTTAAATATATTAGTCTTGTAGTAAGCACTATTCTCTTTTTTGTATTTATAAGTGTCCTTGAATGTTATGTATTCCAATGGCAAATTGTAAAACTTATGTAGATTAACCTTTCAAGAATCCTTCTTCATGCAAGTTGGGAAATATTTGATATTTCAAAATGTAAAGGTAAACATTTTGAAAAGTGCATCTAAATAGGAATTTTGAACCTACTATCTTATAAACCTCCTTGATATATTTCCAATGATATCAATATTACTTAATATAGACATAATTTTCTTCTTTCAATTGTGTTACATAAGTGTGTCACACATCTTGGGAATCTTAGGATCCAAAATAGTTTTGAAAATATTGGAAGTTTGTCATGACTCCCCCATTTTACCATTCTATTGAAGTGACTTTTTCATAAAACCTTTCCCATAGTCTTGAGGTTATTTTTGCCTCAATCCTTAGCTTGCCTAAGCATTTTCACAAGCACACAATGAAGGTCCCAACAATTTCAACCCAATTATTAATGCACCCCAATCACCAAGGGCAAGACATGACAATTATATCCATATGAAAAATGCTTTAATATATATGCATGTTTGAAGAATGCATACATAAGTAAGAATATGCACAAAAATTCAAAATATTACAATATCATGTAGTTCAAGCCATGTTTGATTTAGTGATGAAATATTTGTTTATGTTGAATGCTAACACAAATTGCATTGTATAACAAACCTATTTTATATTGGCTTGATCTATGAAGTCCAAGATGTTTTAAAAAATGAAGTCCTACAAATATTGAACTAGTATGTTATAGTTTTTAACACTATATTAATCAACATTTCTTTTGTAAGTTCAAGAACTATTCATTTTTTGGGTGATTTTGAGTAAGTTGTGCAACTCATGAGACATTCACACTAACCTCTATGGCTGAAACATTTTTTTGACTTCATTCCAATGGTGTTGACTAGCCATATTTTTGTTCACATAGGCGTTACTTGCACCTACAGTACATAGGCATACAATTAACACATTTAAAAAACTAAGCCCTATTTATAGTTATAACCACAACATGGTAACAATCTAGGTCTTCCCATTAATCAACATATGGGCAATAAAAGGCTAGCATCAAATTTTATTTTTCAACAAGTTAGTTCAAAATATCATATTATCACAAAAACCCTAATGTGGTGGTGGGAACTTGAGTTTGCATATTCACATCCAAATAATCAAATGTGTCAAACAACATGATTAAAGCCTTTGGATCCATTTATAATCGAATCTATATTTCAAAAACATAAGATAATTTGTTTTTAAACTTGTAGATATATCAACTAAAACTCACCACTTTAAACCTTAAAACACTTAAACCTTACCCAAATGATATTAAATCAATTCCAATAAATATAAATTATAGTACATAGTGGCTAATTGCATAGACATAATTATGGAAATAATAAAATCAAGTAAAATAATTGTCACGCCTAAATCAAATTAGAGAAAAGTTCAAGCATTTAATGATTTTTTTTGCAAAAGACATCTTGTTTAGAGTGACAAAAAACAAGTTGAAAGGGAACTTTTGCTTAAGGTGGCAAAATCAAAACATTCGGCATGCCCAATTTTTTTTAAAAAAAACTTACTATTATAAACTTACTATGTGTAAAAAAATCACTTTTAGCCTCACATGCCCTCTTACAATTGCCTTGCACTATTCCAAACACTTCTCAAGTTTTGAAACTATGTTTTTCCCAATTAGAAAAAAGTGTGATCCAAAACACACATTAGCATAAATTAACAAAAGACTAGAGCTCCCAACTAGTGGGAGCCCATAGTTCAATATTTTTTTAGCCAATGTGAATGCCCCATCAACTAAATACATGACTTAACAATATATTTTTGGTTTGATTTGTATTGTTGCAAATGACCTATATTGCCAATTACAATCATAAATTGAAAATTTTAGTTCCTATGAAAACATCAACCATTGTTCCAATTAAAATAGGAAAATCCACATGTTATTTAAAGTAAGGTATGATGGTTAATAATTAGTTATAGGCATGTACCACCCACATTGGAACATAACCACCTTGCTTTTAAACCATTATGTTTTTATGAATTGTAATTTGGAAGGTTACGCGCACCCAAAACCATGTGAATGTGTAAGGGCCATTAAAATACGTTAACTAAATTGAGATGTAATTATGCACATGGATTTTTTAGCAATCATGTCTTTTACAATGTGAATGGTTGATAGGTGGAAAGTGAGATGTGTTGTGTGACTGGGTATCCAATACTCTCTCAACAACGAACTACTTGCAAATTTTGTAACATGGGTGCAAACAAGAGTGATTGGGATACCTTCATAGACAAATTTCAAGCATGTCCATGGTGTGCAACAAGCCAAAAAGTAATTGTCTAAAGACATCTCCACAACGTTTTATTATACTTGGAAAAGTTGCACATAATGTAACCCTTGCTAATTTTGAAATGTTGATCCAAGAGTAATAATTTTAAAGGTTATTAAACTTGTTTGTTAGATTTATTTATTTTTGTAAGTGAACATGGATAATGAACATTAATTATTTATGGGATATGGGTTTTAAATAAATTTGTTATTAATGCAGTTTGTTGCAATCTACCAAAGTTTTCTTTAGATATAAAATAACTTTGTTGAATTCATCAATGGAAATTGGACATGTACTTAGATTATATATATTCCATATATATAATTATAAGTACTCAAATTATATATATATATTTTTGTCAAGTGTTGGCACCAATGTTAGTTGGTTGTTGCTATTAATTAAAGAAAACCAAGGTACACATATTTTACACACATTTCAATGTCAAAAATTGTGTCATATAAGAATATTCTACCAATAATAAAAAGTCACCACATGATTAAAATATAATCCTACATGTAGCATTTGCTACATATTCAAAAGAAAAATAAATTATCCTATTAGACAACCAAACCCTATGCACAAATTGGAATAGTACTTTGGTTTGTGTTTGATTTTAACAAAAGAAAATTGTGTGCCATTGTGGTTGGCACAACAATAGCCTCAAATAACATGGTCTTGTTTATTGTTTGGTTTTAGCAAGAGTTGCTCCTCCCTGTACAAGTTTAATAACATGGAAGTGGATTGAGAACCATCCTAAAACTTGGAACGATTGGAAGTGGATTGAAAACCATCCTAAAACTTGGAACAATTGGCCGACACTAATGAACACCCAATTTGTACACTTTTTGAAGCATGTATTTTTCAATGTCATTGGTGTTCATGAAATATTATTGACAATAAGGTATACAACTTGAATGAATGCATGAAAATTTAGTTATGAAGGAATGTAATCTTGCCTTTAAGAAAGGAGAAAAACATATTGTGTATGTTCTTGACAACAACTCATGATTAGGGTTATTATGACAAGTCTAACAATCCTATAGTTGAAAAAAGAATATTTGAGGTCATGCCTAAAAACAGAGTTTATGTCCCTTCCCTAACTTCAACATTAGGAAGAGTATCTTTTGAAGCCAACCTCGTCATTATAAAAACACCTCCTACCTATGCCAAATACATTTCCTCACAATTGCTTTCAATTTTGCTTGCATTTTTGTCCTGAAAACCACACATTTGACCTAGTCAAGGCTCTTGCCCTTTTCACACGTTTGGGCCACTTACGTTGCCCCTAAAAATTGCTACATTATATGTCTACTCCTTTAGAGTGTTGATGAAATCATTAGACTTTGTAGCCTACACATCAACCCCATTTTCAACAATTGAATGATGTCAATCCTTAAACCCTATATTCTAAGGAACCTCTAATGAAAAGGACAACCTATGGAATTCACACCTTTAGCCAAACATCAAGAATTCACACTAGATATATCTTTTCACTTGCTCCCAAAATTTTGCAAAAACCTAATTTCACATGATACTTACACATCCACAAAACATTATAAAGGAAGCCCACTTTTGAACACTTAACTACAAACATTAACAACATGAACTTACTAGTCCCAACTCATGCCCATCATTCAATGAAAATGGGTTGAATTATGTGGATGATTTTTATTGTTAAAACCATTTACAAACAATTAAACCTTCAAGGTTGATGTGGTTTTAAAAAAATTTAGGAATATGAGCTTAATCCCAAAAATTCCCTAAAAATATGATATTTATAAAGATTCCAACCCCAAAAATTACACTGATAAAAAAAAAATCTAAACTTGCATATTCAAAATTTTATCATTTGTGAAAATCTAGATTCAAAAGATATTACCAATTTCTTTCAACAAACAATAAACTTTAACCTTAATTTACAAGTATGCCTTTCAATGTAACTTTGTAATCCTCCACAAAATTCTAAAGGATTCTACTGGGCCTAATTAGGGTTGGGGTATGCAAAATTGATGTCTCAAACACAAGTTTTGCATTTTTTCAAACTTTGAACCAATATGTTGGTTACTTGAAATGCAACTTTAATGCCACATATATCAATTTTGATACATATGTATCCAAGAAACCATAAAATAAAACTTCTATTATTTAGGTATTTTATAGTTCTTTATGAATCCTTGAAAATGCTTCAAATTTTTTGTCTCATTACACAAAATCTAGTAAAAGCACAATAAGGAATTAGAAATTTCATTAGATTAGTTTGAAACTTATTATTGAATATAATGATGTCAAGCTTATGATTCAAAATATTCCAACAACAAGAAATAATACCTCTATATTTTCATTAAAAAATGATAGATTATTTTTTGTTTTGGGGTTTCAATTTTTAAAGCATCAGAACACATGCTAAGGCACTTTTGAAAAATTATAACCAAGGCACAAGCAAGGTTATGCATGTGTTGACAATTCATTTTCATTCAACATATTATTTTCACAATGTAGTAATTTCATTTCACATGTTTACCACATCAAAGGACTAATCTATATTGCCTTGCATTTTATCCAAGATGGAATTAGGTGGCGAAGACATATATATGTTCCAATGTGTCCATGTAGAAAAGATAGCTCGTGGATCTTAAAATGTCATATCTACTAATTGTGCCCATTGGTTTGAAGGACCTTTATGATTAGATGGTGAAAGGCACTTAAGATGGTACTAGGAATTGGAGTCCATCCAAGACAATTAGGAATTATTGTATAAGAATATATAGTAACTCCAACCATGGTTGTCCTAATTCAATAGTTTTGAACCTTCTCATAGAACTTTAAATGTTTCAAGATAAACATTTCTAAAATATAAATGAAATCCAATAATGAATTTGATAGAGATATAATAATTAACCAAACATGTCCAACAATGTACCCCACACAAAGGCAATCCTATTCTTTGGTTAAAATATGTTGATATGAAACCAAAACTTGGTGTCATTGTTCCTTGATATCACACATTAAAGTTCAATTCAAAATGTGATAAGATTATGGTTTGCATTAAGTTCACAAGAAATAGTGGATCTTCATTTGCACTTGACATCATGGGACTATATTGATGATTTGTTTTCACTCCCATGTTGAAACTTACCATGCACATGTGCAACATTGTTGTTTAAGACTATTTAAAACTTTAAATTTGATACTGATATTCATAGAAATCACTTTATAATTTATTTTTTATAAATTTATTAATTTTTACAAAATTTTCACAATAACCAATTAAACAACACTCAAAGTGAAGTTTAAACTTTAACATGAAGGCCAACACAAAACACACAATGTAGCTTAGCAATAACAACTAAATGATGGTCAAATTTCTTTTGTAGGACTTTATTTTTATATGTTTACTTTGAAAACATAGTTACATGCTTGTACATTGAACCAAGCAGACCTCAATGGGGATATCAATACACACATAACACAAAAATGCAAGAAAAAATAATTCGTTCAAGTTTTCACATGATACATTTTTTCCTTCACTTGTGGTATTGAAGGTTCAACAATTTGTTTTTATGAACATGACAACAAGAAAAGAAGGTTTACCCCAAATGAAGTTTTAATTTAAAAGGAGGGATAAATTTGGGTTTAATGTATGCAACTATTCAACCCTAAAGAAAGAACATGATATCATGAAAATCCATACCTACATGAAATAAACCACATGACCTACAAGTTAGCCATTGTCATTTTGGGACACAACATGTAAATCTAGCTTATCAATAGCCTTTGACGTGCTCCTAACTCCTGGAAGGACTCAAATGTGAATCCAAGTATAAGACAGCGGAAGAGGGAGGAGTCGGGGCACGCTCCCTAGCTCACAATACTTTGAGGGGTAGAGGGGCATGTTGGAGCTCTAGGATGGGATTAGGAAGAGTTGACAAGTTTCACTCATTCACACAGGCCTGCACACAACCCACACAAAGTGGTTAGTGCATAATTGGAACACCTTTGGTGCTAGGACAAACCACAAGCAACACGGACACACTAGACTCACCATGGCCCGAACTTGGGGGAAGCCACCACCTTCCCCCTTATAGTATACTCTATGGCTGGCCACGGAGCCTACATCCAAATGGCTTTTCTCTCCCAGGACTCCTGAATGGGAATCCCGAAATCACGCCAAATGGGACTCCTACGACTTTGGAGCCCCATAACTTTGCAATCAGACCTTGGATTGTGATGCATTCTAAAGCAAAGTTGTAGCTTATGTCAAGAGCTTTTCAATGGTATGTTGCATGCCCCTTGCAGCCAAATAAATCTGGTCGATTCTTGACTTTTTGTGGTTGGGAGTCAAATTGGCAGTTTGACTCCCAACCCTTCTTTTGGCCATAACTTGTGTTTCAGATGTCCAAATGAGCAATGTGAGCCCATTTTAGACATCTATGTTCCAAGAGCTTTTCAATGATATAAAGAACGCCACAAGCCATTGAGTTTTGACCCTTGAAATTGTTCTCTGAAATTTCGGGAATCCACCGGGACTCCATCTCCCAAAGTGGGAGTTGTCTTGGGAATGTGAGGGTTCACTCCCTCATACTCCCTCACACTTTTTTACACTCCCGAGAATATGTGATGTGACTCCCGGGCTTCTTGTTGCCTTGACTCCGGGCTTCCTCTTGCTTTGACTCCCTTGTAACCCCTTTGCCTTGGTCGCGAGCCCAAAGCTAGGGTTGCGACAGCCTTAGCCCTACAAATGCATTTGACACATTGAAAATTGATATTTAATTGATTATGGGGCTTGAAAAAAACCTTTAAAACCTACTTAAAAGAAATTGGAAGGAGTACACAACACATGTGGTTGATCTTTTTACTCAATTTCATATACTTTGAAAAGAAGTCCCAAGCCACGAGAAATTTGGGTGGAATGTAAACATCCCACTATAAAAAAATTCAAAATTTCTCGGCAATGCAACCTAATTTGGTTGGTTTGATGCAAAAGAAGAAACCACCCATATTACACCAAGTGATGGAAATGGGTGGAGGCCTAATGGTACATAAGTTTTTTTTTCAAATGACAAATTTAAAACTTCAAAGGGGGGGGGGTGGATATTTATATTTGTGGCTTTATGTGTTATTTTTTGAGTAGTTTTGTGACATGTTTTTGGAGTGGTTTCATGGGTGATCCCATATCTATGATTTTATGAATGTTTGCAAATTAGTGGTGTTGTAATGGACACAAGCAAGTGTGTAACTTCCCTAATGTCATTACATAAAGGAAATTGCCCCATTAACATGTGCACATAGTCATGATGATCTTCACATACATCAAAAGTGTCAAAGAAAAAAACCACGATGGTTAAACAACTTAATATATCCATAATACTCTAAGATGCCAAAAAAGAATGGGAATGGTTGTTATTTTGATATTGCAAACCACATCTTTTTTATAGTTAAAGTATAACATAACATTGTAAGCAAAATGATTGATCGAATCATTTCATATCATATGCCCACCTAAAATAACACATGAAATGTCATGGTTTGTCAAATTGAACTTCCACACCCAAGATCACCATGCTAAGATACCATTTTATAACATGTCAAGGTAATGTAAAAATGCAACAAGGTAAAAGGCATAAACACAATCACAAATGGAGGTTTGTTGCCCTCATGCAAACTTGGATTGCCATTGCATAATTTTTCTAGACACAAGAAGATACAAGCCATACCTAGTAGTTTTTCCAAATTGCATAATAGTTTGTAGTTAGATTTCACATTCTCAATAGTGCATTGTTTCCAACCATCTTAACCACCAAAGCTTGTATTAAATGAGATGATTGTCTTGCATAATGATAACATTGGTATCCATAATATTTTGATGTTATTCAAAATCTTGTTGTCCCTGCATTCCAAAAGCTCAATCAACTTATCAAATTCAAGATGTCATTTAAGGCTATGTGCAAATAGTTGTACATATCATCAAGGAGACTTTCAACCTTGGATACCGACCTTAAAAACTCAAAATGGCAATGATTAGGTTTATGCAATGTGTTGTGCAATACACATCATTGAAACACAAAACATGTTTTTGCATGAGTTGTATGGTCACACTAGTCTTCAAACTTCAAAAAAATCATGATCATGACTATGTATGTTCTAAAACAAATGAACTTTTGGACTAGGTTAACATTGCTCACACAAGTCTATATTCACCAAATGAAGCATCAATCATCTTTTTCAATTTAACAAACCTGGCTCCATCCACCCTCCATAGGTCAAGCAATGTAGAAATCCACTTCCATTGATCAATGACATAGGCATGTGGGTGAAAGTATGATTAGGTGGTATCACAAGGAACCTCAAGGAATGATTAAGGAACTAAAATTGACTAAATAATATTTGCAAGCCCTCTCTTTTAAATGATTTTAATATTTTATTTTTCTTTCTCATGTATGTTTATCCATTGCATGCCAAAGTATATGGCATTAGGTTTTCATTGGAATAAAAATAGGTGGGAATCATTGCAAATTTTTATTCTTAATTTCTGTGGCCCCTTCATGAATCATGAACTTGAAGTTTGAAAATTCATAAGTAAAATATACTTATTGATCAATTATTTACTTGATAAAAAAATCAAATACCATCTTAAATACCTTTGAAAACTATATATAAAAAAACTCCCCAAAATAAATAAATATATTTTTCTTGACCAAATAATTCAAAGGAAGTAATGGTCTACATTATTTTCATGAAACATTTTGGTTAGGAAATGATATTTTAAAACATCCAAAATAAATAAAAATAAATCTCAATACTAAAGTTTCAAACACTATATAACCTAGTTAATGTATTTACCAAAATTTTTAATGATAATCCTTTTTAAAATGTTTCCTATATTTTAAAAAAGTTTGATGGGTTTAATCAAACAAAAGTGTGATGTTCCTTTCGGTACCACCCAATCATACTTTCACCCATGCATACATAATCAACTTTAGCTCAACAATTGTCCCCTCATTGCAACTCGTTAAAAGAAATAAAAACTTATCCATGACAACTTTGATTATAAGCATGTTGACCCTTTGCAAATCTCTTTGACCATGGTTCATTTTTAACAATCATTCAAGTGTTTTCAAGGGCAATTTTCTACCTTTAGGAACTAAAAAAGAGGTTTCAACTTTTTGAACTTAACCATTGCAAATCCCCCTTTGATTCATTAAACATCACAATACTACAAGTTGCAATTAATGCAAAAGTTCAAAATCAAATTTGTGAAGAAATTTGCTCTTACCTTTTGCTAAATCCTTAAACATGCCTTCCACATTCCCATTGCATTCATGAGTTCATCTATAGATATCATCCTACAAAACAATTAAACAATGTTTTTCGTAGCTTTTTATAGCTTTTTATTTATCCTACCATGTTTGTATGACTAGCATAAAAAGAGGTGTTGACACATTCACAAAGTGCATACTAGAAGGCGATGAAACTTTCAAAAAGTGCATATGGATGGCAATGGTGACGCTTGCGAGGGGGATGTGACAATTGACATGAGTGAATGTTTGTTCATGTCAACAAGAAATGTGAATTTCTCATCACATGGATGGGCTATGCACTCACTATGAGCCATTGAATTATAGTGATGAATTATTGGATTTTTGCCCTCCAATTTCCTTTGAGCCAATTGCATCACCCTTTTCACATTTGCCATTATACCTTTTTCATGCCACCCCCCTCCCCCAAAAGAAAAAAACACTACATATAAACATGTTTTTGTTCACTTAATTTATTAGTATAACTCTTATGACTTAAATGTAACCAATATAAATGGCTTAAACCTAATTTAATGTTGTAAAGATTTTTTTCATTTGTTATTTACCATCCATTGTCAAACAAAATAATTTTGAGAAATATAATAAAATGGAGGATGAATCATCATCCATTTCATCCCATCCTCAATTTGAAATCACATCTAAAAACATGGCAAAAAGAAGGGAAAAATTCATGGTTTTTATGTAGAAGAAAACTAGTCTTAAGTTCATTTCATGTTTTGAGATGCTTGGATCCCGCCCTCATTCTCAACACCTTGAAACATGGAATGGCTTCAAAATCAACCCTTTTCATATACATAATGACCATCTCAAAAAAAAATCTATATTTTTGAGACATTTACTAGGCCAAATTTTGCATTGAACCTTTCAAAATTTGAAAGGCCCAATACAACCTATCAGTTAGGCATTCCAAAATTTGGAAGGTACAATAACATCATTTTCATCTTTTAACATTGTTATTTTTACTTTATCTTTATCTTTTATTTTCCACTCCATCCCATTGTTTTCATTTTTATTATTATATCAACCTTGTGTTTTAAAACACTAGTCGTCACTTTTCAATTCAACTATTATTTTGCTATTTGCCCTAATTTTTTAAGTCCTAATTCCACATCAAACATCCTCTAGATAGAAGATTCACTTCAAAACATATTTCATTTCATTTTATTCGAACACATAGGAAAATTAAAACAAAAACCTTGCATTTCAAAAATTCAAGCAAAAGTTCAAAAGTTATTGCCATGCCATTGCAATGAAATAAGAAAACAAGAATGAAAATTTTCTTTAAAAAATTTCATATTGTGAATTTGCAAATATATCTAAATGTGTCAAACTATGTATATATATGCATGTAAATCTAAGAATGTGTCATGCTATGAATACAATAAATATGTGATCCATGTATGTGTCAAACCATGAATATGTGAATGCTTCAAACTAAGATGTACAAAATATGAATTAAATCAGAAGTTTCAAAATAATATCCAAAACTACAAATGTATTATGACCTTAATAAAAAATCTCAAAATCATCAAAACAAAATCACAATGTCTTTTGCATTGCATTTGTCACCAAACCAAGGATGAACTTTGAATTAATAGAAAAATTAATCATAATTGGGCAATTATGAAGATGGCAAAAAAATGTCCAAATGTCGTGTTAATGTTGAAAACCTTTAGTGGTTGCCAACCATGAATGGATTCTAGTCGGTGTCTATGCTTTGGAAACTCAATATCAAACATGTCATTCCGAAACCTATCATGACGATCAACACCAACAATTTTAGGCACTAGAGCAAATACACTAGTAATGTTAGTAGTAGGTATTTTTTGAGCAAGACCACCATCAACTACAACTTTGGACACTAGGGCAAAAACACTAGTAGCAACAACAATAGGTCTTTCCCAAACAAGACCACCGTCGTTAAAAACACTCACATGAAAACCATCGACACACCACCTTCATTTGCAAGAACAATTGAATCACCAAAACCAACATCAATATGATCTTCAACATAAACCTTATGCACAAAACAAAAAAAATAGAAATAATTTAGAATTTTTTAAAAAAAAAACCTAAATAAAGATGAAACACCTTCACTAGAAAATAAAACCTTGCACAAATAAAACACCATTAGTAACAACAATTAATCCCTCTTGAGTATGAATAATTAAATCAATAGTTCAACCAAATGAATTTCAATACCTCAACATGAAATCCCACACACACAAAAACCCAACACCAAGACAAAAAAAACAAAAACCTTAAAGCTCATAAATTAAAAAACAACAAAAAAACAACCTATGTCTTTTCAAATGCATCTTTTTCATTAAAGTTTCATCGTATTGAACAAGTTGACTACCCTTCAATTTCTCATTAATATCATGTTATAGAGTTTGGTTTCTTAAAAAATTTATCAATTTGATTGTATTGGTGAATATAGAAAAACAAAAAAATTAGTACAACCAATTGAAAAACAATACCAAATGTGTCCAAACCAAAAAAAAACATAATCAAAGCAAGGAATCATAAAAAAAAGGCTCAATGATTGGCTTCCCACATGACCCATTACCTCCATACGATATTCTCATGGTATGATAACTTCCTCCATCTACATAATCCCCATCCTTTTCCCAATTTTCTTGAACAAAACTTTATGTTTCAAGGCATGGAATTCAAAAGTCAAAGTGTCAACAATTAGCCTTAACTAATTGTGGCCAACTAGTAATATAGTAAGCTATAAATCATCATTTCACTTCCACTTAAATGTAGGAACAATGTGTGAAGACCATAGGACCTTAGTGTGCCATTTATTTGAAAGTTGAAATGACGTCATCCATGGGGTAATTGACATGAGGGATCTATGCCAATCCACAAAACATCTTGTAACGTCAATTCACCAATTTGTAGAAATACCTTGGCAAAACTTCAAAACCACTTTAGTAGGCATAGGAACCAAAAAAAATTCTTCAAAACCTACCTTTTAGAATTCAAAGTAACCCAAGATACAAGATAAATTCCTCGCACAAAAATAACCCAACCTCAAATTTAGTCCAACCAAAGAGATGGGTTGACAAATGGTTTGTGACATCAACTTTTAATCTTCTTAAATAGGAAGCACATTTGACTTTTTGATAAATTTCCCAATACTAACGTTAGACATTTGAAATGTAGCTTCATCACTAGCAATCAACATGATGATACCTCACATTAGTATTAATGGACTTGCATGAGTTATACTTTATTTGACAATATGTTGATTCTGCTTCTTCCAAATCAACCTACCAATACCTAATCAATAAATGGATGTTGCATTCCAAGAAAAAAACATTAGAATGAAACCTAATGCACAACATAAAACAACATTGAAGCACATAATTGAAAAATACAAAAAATAAAATAAAAATTCAAACATAAAACATCAAGACAAAAAAACAAATTCAAAAAGTTAAATTAGTATATTTACCTAGTGGGAGGGTAAGGACTCCCATCTTTTTTCACAAATTGAAAAACAAACAATGACAACATATTAATGCGTCACATTATAATATGTTCATTCTCATAATAGTTTGTAATAGATTTTTTTGTGTCATAGATTCAAAATTTCCACCATTCATCAAATGCATCCTTTGCCCAAACCTTTGCATGTTTGCTAACCCTATGGCCACCTTCATTATCATTATCCAAATTTCTTTCATCTAATTAGGAAATTGGGACATTAGAAATACCTCATTAGGAGCATATTCATCATCAATGGCAGGAATCACATAATAGTTGGTTGCAACAATAACATCATAATTGGGACAAAAAACTTGATTACTATAACCATCAATTGGAAAAAGGATCTCAAAATCATAAATAACAAGAAAATTGTAAGGTTGTAGAAATTTTCAAATAATACAACTTGAAGAAATTCAAATAGTTGTACGTAAATTTTAGATCCAACATTAAACCATATATAAAAGGCCAACACCTACATAATAAGAATAAGGACATGTAGATATAACAACATAATTAGGAATAGATGTCACAACAAAATTAGGAGTGTATGGTGTAAACAATAATCTAGAAGGTTCAACATCAAATAGTTGGTTCAATTGGCTATATTAATTAAAATAAACCTTCAAAATAAGATTCATCAACAAAATATTCATAAGTTTTTGTGCAAAGCTTCTTAGAAGCTAGGTCATCATTACACAACATTGCAAGTAAAAAACAAGGACAAAACAATAGAAAGAATGAAATGGAAAAAAACACACATTATAGTCAAAAAAATTAAAATAAAATTTGGAAGCCATGATCTACATCTTCGCACAAATTGAAAGAAAGCAAGGTTGGAAATGACAAATCAAATAAAAAGAACTATCAACACATGCACACAAAAAAACAAGTAGCATAAGAAATGACTACAAAAAAATGATAAAAAGATTATGAAAAAAAAAGAAAACAAAAAAGAAACTAATGTGTGTTGGAAAAATGCACTTTGACAAAATGTAGCAAAATGGAAAAAAAAAAACAACACATCATCAAAATATTGCAAGACATAAAAGCTTCAATAAAGTGTTATAGAAAAAAAGAAAGAATTGGGTTGATAAAAATTTAAAGGTCAAATATGAGATCCTAGAAAAAAAAGTCACGAAGGTCCAACATTTCTGCATAGCTGATTTGGACATTCTTTGATCCCATGTGGCTTGTAGTGTGAGGTTTTTGATAATAGAGGCAAGGGAGGACTAAAACTTCACCCCAAAATATCAAAAACCATGATAAATTCTTCAAAATGGTCACCTTGCAAATTTTCCAAAACAACATAATCATCTCAACTATTGTAATTTTTGCTAAACCATGGATTAAGGAAACAGAAGTTCATTAATACAATGGTATGTCATTATTTAAATATAGGGGAAAAAGAAAAGTTGGCCAAAGAGCTCTACTTGCTAATCATTGTAAAATCCACATTTACACAACAAATAAAAACAAACAAATGGAATAGATCTAGCAACTAGTATAGTAAACTTCAAAACAAATGTGCTTAGGACGTTGGACATTTTACCAACTCCTAGAGAATTGAAAACAAGCTAATCCCATGCATAATTAGAAGTAGCTAGCTTCATTGACCAATATAGTTAACCACTTGAGCTAACACCTCAAAAATCTACTTAATGGCAAAGCAATTCCACAAAAAATGGAGCAAAATGCTCATCAACATTCACATCCATCATTCCAACTCATGGTCAACATTGAAATAACCAATTGCATTCAATCATGTATCATTTTCATGAATGATATTTGTCTTTTCGATAAGGAATTCATCAATTGACTGTCCTTTTGTGGGCAATTTGATCTTGCATTAGTTGACCAATTTTTCATTATCATCATCAGCTTGTCCAAATTGTCAACTCCTAGCCTACAACATCAAAGGCTTGTCAACACTTTAGCTATGTTAAAAATTCTTTTAGTTTCAATTTGGGACTTATGAATCCCCAAAATCTAGTGAACCACCAAAAAAACATTTGGAAACTATGTTTCATGGGACTTCCATAAAATCAAGGGCATTACAGAATCTTTTGGCTTCACATGCAAATGGTAGAATAAACCCAATTCATTTTTCAAAAACTTGTGCAAAGTGGCTACATTTGAGGTCACTGCCCTAGGAGATGGAATTATCATCAATTGGTGCTGCTTTAGTTAGGCCATTAATGGCGGGGTTTAGGAAATGAAAAGTAGCCACTAACAATGGCAATAAAATCTTGTTGTCATATTCAACCACAATTTGTATATCTTTTGCCCTTCCAACAAACACCTTAACTACATCAAGGGATTAGAATGCGGGTCAAATTTTAATGCCAGTATGTTGTGAGTCTTGTTAGCATTGTAAAAAGATGTAAATGCCAGAAATGGAACCAATACAACTTGAACTTTTGCCATCATATGCACCCATAATGCCCCCAATTCATATTCAAAATTCTTTTTCACAAAATTGAGGGGGGTAATTACAAATTGTTGAATCTGATTTTGCATACACACTAATTGAAAAAGCGACAATTAGGGCATAAAAAAATAACTAATATCTTTGGGTTTGATGGAGGATACATTGTTTCACAACAAGAAGCATAGTTTCAACCACTTTATAAATTGTTGTGTGCATCTAATACACGACCTTGTAATTCTAGAATTTCTTGCTTCCCATAACATAGATTGATGGCATTGTAATACTCGAAGGTGTCCTGAAACATAATTACCTTGCTAACAAACCTAGTCTTCACCAATTTTTTCAATTTTCAATGGGAGAGCCTAGTATCAAGGCATGAACTATGCCAAATTCATCGCACCCTTTGTCGAATTTCTTAGTCCACGTAATTTTTTTTTGCAACTTAAATTGAGTGGCCTTCAAGCTAACCTCCTTCAAACCAACAAAAATTTTAATATCATTACAAGCATATTGGCATGTTTTGTTAGCCAAACACACAACCCATGCTAAAGAACTACACGTCCGAGATAAATACCATAGTTAACAATTGAGATAAAAGCTTGTGCAAGGGTGGACAAATTACCACCCTCATCCTTCACATAGGCAATTAATTTGTCTAGTAAATTGTATGATGACTGGAAATCCTTGATCTACGTTGCCATTGCAATTCCAAACATATTGAAGTGTCTTCAAAAAGTCTCACTGTCACATGGCAAGGCACCTTAGTGAGTTTATGAAATTAATCACAAGAACAAATGTGTCATGTTTAGATCTAGACATCCATAAATCAAAAGAGATTGTTGTTGTAACACATGAATCCAAAACTATAATTATAGATTGTTCCATGGTTTTAGCCACTAATGAAAGGATGGCATGTTGAACTATTTGCTTGCGGCTCAAAAACACAACTTGGGGATTTTGATGCATGACCAAATGCATCACTGAAATTTTTATTGTTGTCAATCATCTTTCTTATAAGGTTCACCATTCCCAAAATGATTTGTGATGGCCCCATAACCAATGACATATCTTTTTTTGGACTTTTCCCAGTGTAACTTTTTAAAATCAAAAGCCATGTTAGCACTTTTTCACCTATGTCAAGTGGCTAGATGTTCACCTAAGATATACTTCTTCATAGAAGTAGTCTCATGTTGTTGGTTGTAAGAAATCATGTTTTTCCTTCTTTTGGTGGTATTACTAGCATTGTCATTTTGGCAAACAAAAAGGCAAATCACACAAGGCATAATTTGAGGCAAAATAGGATGTGGCTTCCTACCATCATTCATCACAAAAAAATGCCAGGGTAGAGATAACTTGCAATGAGGGACCCATGCATTTTTATTCAGGATGAATTGAGCCTTCAAAACCTCCTATGCAATTTCTACTTCTTCATCTAAGTCACTAGGTGTTGTAATGTTTTCATATGCAAATGGTCCACTTGGTGTCGAAATTGAACCAATTACTAGCCTATAATTTTCAACTAAATTCGCTAATTCCAAGTGAACATCATTACAATCAAAACCTTCATGCGTATGCACATTCAAATAAAATGTTGAAGTCTAATATGCCATTTGGATTCTAATTTACAATGGAAAAAACAAAAAAACTTTAGAATCTGGTTTAGAAACTAACATTGATTTTTTTGGGGTTTTTTAGTGAGTTTGTTTCTGTAGCACAACTTCAACGTTACACATATGGTTCCACACCTCAAAGACAGCGCCAAACAAAACAAAGAAAAAAATAGCAACAACAAACATAAGTGAGACACAACAGAGGGGGGAGAAGTACTTACTTATGGGTGTGTTAATTTGATTGTTTTGACTTGAAAGGAAAATTCTCCATTGTCAACCCCAACAACACCTCAATATTCATTCTCAATGTTCACAATAGCATTCAAGGGTCTCACAAATAACCATTATAGCTATTGGGTCGGATTGTCATGTTTGCTGGCTATTACAGCCAAACATGACAATCGTCCCAATAGCAAGTAGAAAAGAATTGCCAAATGCAAAGTTGGGAGTGATACATGAGAGAGGAACTTGTAGTTCAAGGTTTTAGGTATACAACAAAAAGTGAAACCCTAAATGGATGGAGGTGCTTGGATGAAAAAAATAAAATGGATGGAAAAAAAACTAACCCAAGTAAGAGTGACAAGTCCCCATTATGGTATCAATTGTGTATTGATTTTGAAAAAACTAATACCCTACCAATACAGTATTTACAAGGTATCTAAAATCATAATAGCAGGCTGGGTAGGTTCTTGGCCAGGTATTTCTTGTGAATGGAACCAGCGGGTAGGTTATATGATACCCGGACCCAGGTTGCTACCCGGGCCGTTCTTCAATAACTGGCCAACACGGGTCTTTGCGTAGGGTTAATACCCTTGACCTACTGGTTTCAATTTTCATTCCCTCCCCTCAGCCTACTGGCCTTAGGATGAGGACATCAAATCCAGAAGGGTCCATTTGCAAACCCTTTTCCTACACATTGTAAACATGATGTTGCCCACAATCTCAGTGTATGCCTGCCCTCCAACCTTTCATTCATCCACCTGTTTGTTGACCCTACAACAACATATTGCCGCCCCGACATCCACTCCATCCATCCATTAGGAGTCAAGGTAAAGAAATCCCAGCCTGTCTTTATGCTGTGTAAAAGAAAGCCATTGGAGTGGGGCTGTGCCAAAATACCAGGGGGGTCTTGTATTTTGGCACGCAAGTCCCTTATTTAGGCACGGCCCTACTCCTTGGGCATTAAACCCTACATGTAACCATCTTGTCAACACACTAGTGTTATCACCATTATCTTCTTGAAAGGTTACTTCCTTCCTCAAGTTTACTTATTGCCATGATAATCATGTGCATATTGATCCATCAAAAATATATCTGACCTTTATATTTTTCCAGGGATTACATATAGTAAAGGATGTTGTGATGTGAAGCATCATTTCATCCATCTATCTCATCATTCATCTGTCCATTCGTCTGGTCATCCATTCGTCCCATCATGGTCTGTTTACTCCGATGGGGCAGAGAAAGAGTGGAATACCGACGCGGACCTCTCACATGCTGCTGCAGTGAACTTTCTTATGCTCTTTCTGAACAATGACTTCAAGCTCATAAAATGGCTGACTCTGCATGGAGGGCCTGTCATGTGTAGGTGGTTGAATCATGCTGATAGCACGGAGATTTAACTAAGAATTTAGGAAACTTTGCAAGTGTTTTCTGTTATCATCCCTGCAGTTTGAGCTTTGAAGCTTTGCCTGCTTAATTTTTAGAGCATCAATTCACTTACACACACACCTGTGCATTAGGCACGGGGTTCAAACTAGTACTTAATAAGCCTGGGGAGGAGTGATCCCCCCAAGTAAACAGGGCAAGAGCAACCCAACATCCACCAGCACACCATCCATTGGAAGCTTGTTATGACTCAAATTTTGGATGAACCTCAACAGAGTTGATGTTGAGTTTCAACTTATTAACCTATATATTATAAAAATAGGTCTTGTAGGTACCTACCTACCTCCAAGATAGGGAGGACAATAGGTGGCTTCTGGGTAAGTACATGCATGTATGTAGATGGTTAGTAGGTTAGAAGGTAGGTGAGGGCAAAGTGGCTTGTTACTAGGTAGGTGATAAAAAAATAGCTAGTGAGATAACCACAGCGGTTAGCTAGGGAACTGGAACCCAATGGAAAAGTGTTTCACATCCATCCACCATCCATCCATCAAATTTTGTGACATCAGTTTTTGAGAATCTGATGCATTTGAGCCATTATGATTTTTTCATTAAATTTTACCTTTCTACAGTTCGAAATCAGATTTTTAAAAGTCAGAAAAATTGCAAATATTCACCCCAAAAATTTCACTGGTCTGGCTATGCAACTAATGCATGCATGCATGCACTGAAGCAGCAAGGAGATCCAGGTTTGAAAAAGCTCTGGAGCTTTGAAGAGAGCATCCTGCAACTGGACAAGCTTGCAATTGCCAAGAGGGCCCAAAGGGTCAGTTTCCATGTGGCCCACTCAGTCACTAGGGGTTTGAACTTTGAACTGAAGTCACAAAAAGTTGGACATTCGCATGTCATTCTAATCCATTTTCACCACATCACCATTCGACCTTTAAACCTTTTGAGCATCAGACATCACTCTGATGGATTGCTAGTGACCATTCCACCTTTAAACACCTTTTGAGCATCAGACATCACTGTGATGGATTGCTAGTGACCCTTGCACCTTCAAACCGTTTGAGCATCTGACTTCACACAAGTGTACCACTGGTAGCAACCCATTCACTTCACTGGCACATGCTAATACAAAAGGAAAGTGGTGATGCTAATGAAGTCTGTTGCATAGTCGAGAGGACCAACTAGAAAAGCCAAGGAATCACAAAAATAGCAAGCCTATTCATTTAACTGGCACATGCTTGTACAGAAGGAAATAGTGATGCTACAAAATTCTGGTGGGAGGATGAAGTAAAAAAAGGGCCAATGAATCTCAAAAAAATAGTAGTTCAGCAGGCGGCACTAATATTATGGAAATGCCACTTAAGTCACTAATTCCCAAGGAATCTCTGAAAAGGAATAGTTCAGCAAGTGGCACCAATGACATGGAAATGCCACTTTGTCACTAATAGTTGTGTAATGTGGCCACATGGAAACTGACCCTAAGAGTTTTCCCCAGCAGTGCTCAGTATGTGACCCTGCAAAACGTTTCTCACATGCAAAAGCTTAGTGACCCCGCCCCTAAAACTAAAACTGACACTACAAATACATGGGAGGCTACTACTAGCAAACCATTTGGACTAATCATTATGATTGGCCAATCATAAACGGGGAGCAACATGAAGATCATAATTATCACACTCTTCTCTGGCAGGGTGTACAGCTTTGGTGTGCCTTTTGACAGCCTCAACAAACTCTGCAAAAATACTGGGTCAAAACAATTTTGCTGAGCCAAAATGACATGTTTTGACTTCTCTTCTCCAATTTGAATCTGCAAGATCACATACTGAGCACAGCTGGGGATGTTCACACAGCCTATAATATTAACTCTATCTGTGCAGATCTCCAAGTTTTGACCAGTTTATGCATGCACACTGATACAGGAAATTAACAGACCTTGGAGTAGTTTAGCGCAAAAAAATGACCATATGCAAGTTTCTGACTTGCCAAATACCAGCTGCAGATCACAATCCAGCTCACATCAGAAATAACACAGCATCCAACAAGATATGTACTCCATACAGTTCCATTCCTGTTGTAACAGACAAGGAGAGCAAGCAGGCTGCACATGGGGCATTCAATGTGGGAATACAAATGAGTAACCCAAATCTGAACATTCTTTAATAAGGATGAATTTTTGGACCCTTTTTTTCTCGTGTTGAGAAGTGGTGGCCAGTCAGGTGCTTAATTAACGACTAAAAAATGATACACATTTGACCCCATCAGCTGTCTGCAAAGAGGGGTGACAGATCCGAACCAATTTTTTCCATTTTTTCCTAATTGCGAAACAACCTATACAAAAATGGATAGGCCAGGAGGGCCAAGGGAAATTGACAAATCCACATATACTGACTACAAAAGCCTTGAATCCATCAACATACCCATTAAGACTGATGATGATCTTGGCTGGTGAATTCATTCAATGAAAAGCTGCTGCCCATGACAGTTATGGTCCATCATCCCAAGGCCCATGAAACACAGTCTCACGACTCTTGAGCCACTCCATGCACTCCTTGTTGAGCTTTGACTTGGAGACGACTGCATCCATCATAGGGCTGCCATAGAGGCATCTATCACTTCTAAAGTTCCACAATTCAGGGGTGTACTTTGGTGTCCATTTCTTCTGTGGTTGATTTTCCTGCACTCTCAGCAACAATGCTTTCTGTTGGTGCTTAATGTTGAATGCTTCAATGAGCAGATATGATAAATGCTGAAACAAGAAAACAATGTAAATCAAACTGAGTGGATCTGCAATTGCAGGATCTCCATCAAATTAAACTCTAGAGCCAAAAAAAAAAGACTTTAGAAAAACTCACCATGTGAGCAATCATTTTTTTGCGGTCCTTGTCGCTGTAGCCCCGTCGGAAGTCATGCTGTGGAGTTTTGGCATAGCAAGATGAGATGTCTGGAAGCATAAGACAACCACGGCAGTTGTGAACCAGGCTTCCACCAGGGTCTATTGAAGTTTGTGAAAACCAGGATATGAGCTGCCCCCACACATAGTTCTTGTTATACTGCTTACTCCACTTGTAACCCGGAGGACCTACATGCTTGGGTCCCAAGTCACAACTATGGATTAAAAGCGGTGGAGATTCTACAACCTCATAATCCTGTCATGCAGAGAAACCACCTCAATCAGCCATTTGATCTTCAAGATTGCAAATATTTCACAGTTAACCTACTATCACACTTTAAGCCTGTGTTAACTTTCCTGAAGGAGGGCTTCTCCTGGGAGGAATCTTTTGGACAGGACCCACAACCAGGGAGAAAGCCACATTTCACCATAGCCAAAATTGAGCTCATATAGATTTACATATGTCAAACATGGGGTGGATAGAACTGGACAGGATGCTCACATGACTAGTGAAGAAATATTTGGTATAGGCATAAAGATGAATCAAGTCTGCTGCTGCATCATGTCGACCCACACAAGTTGCTGGCACCTGGCGAAGAGTATCCCTTAGCCTGCAGTGGTTACAAAATAGTCAGGTTCTGAATACAACAGTGAGAAAGTGTTAAGGGGGCCATTGGAGATGCACAGAAATGTGAGAAGAGGAGAGCAGAATGCGTACCAGAGTAAAGACTTCCGAAGATTCCCTTCTATATCCCCTTTCTGAGATGGGTCATGCTCCCGTATTTGTCTCGTCAAAACTTGGAGTCCTTCTGGAGCATGTACTGCCATACATTGCAAGAGCTCTGCAACTATTGACTTTTTACCCTTCCAGATGGAGTCCACTAACTCGAGAGGTTTAAGCATACGCAGAGGAGCAGGAGCCATGCTTGCCTGTCCATAGAGCTTTGTCAAAATGTATCTAACCTGCAATCAAACAAGCACATTGATGGTGAGACCCTGTCATGAACAGCTCTCTCACTATTGAAAAATTTGCATACAAAATGAGAAATTGTCCAAAAATATGGTTGGTTTCCCTTTGGATGTAACAAGACTCAAACTCCCAGGGTTCTAGGAGGAACATTGGGTATACACACAAGCTGGCATGGCTCTTATAACAGAAGCCAGAGTTGCCACTACAGGTGCAAATATCTACTACTGGCAGAGGCATCAAAATGCCAAACCAAGGCCCTGGGTCAGATGAAGCACATAATTCCAGCACCCAAGGCTAGCTGAGGGTTGCAAACCTCAAGACATACCTTATCAAGAGTGATGGCTAAGTTCTGAAGTCGCTGATTATATACTCCGTCTGCCTGCTCAACAAACCACCACAACAATTACTTAGAGCAATCACCATGTTTAGCAAAGGGAATTCTGAGTTGCAATTGAAGAGCTCAAGAAAAGACAACTTGAAAAGCAATGATAAATCGTTACTCAAGAACTTGTAAACTAGCCACTCCAAATAACAGTGGATACCTGGACCTCAACATCCTGCCTGTCAAGTTCAATGCCAGTGTGCTTCAGCATCTCAGCCTTCATAAGCTCATCTGGAAGCCGTTGCCTTTCGAAGTTCAAATAGGCAACCTGTTGTAGTGCACATTCAGCTTTAGAATCTGACACAAATGACTAATGCGTGATGAATGAAATAGATACACCTAGTTCGTGGACCTGTGTCAATAGCAACAAATAGTCCCAACTGTTCTTCTACAAAGCAGCCTGTGGATACTTAAATCTACTACCTTTCGTAAAGGCTGGAACCTTTCTCTCTTTTGTCACATTGCAAAGTCAAATAAATGCACATCTGCAACATTGTAAAGGAGAAACAAACTACCATGTGCGGCTACACCAATCCCCATCTACATTTCAAAAATGGTGGAAGGCCAAAAAGTGCACGTACAACTCCTGCTGCATATTTGATGACCCAGTCAGGCAGGCCATGAAGTAGGCATGTTCCTAGACCAGCCTGCTTGAGGTCCTCTGACTCCCTTTGAGTGACACGCCCACTTGTGCAAGCTTGCAAAAGAAGGTTGTGCCGGTCAAGTAATCCATGATACTCCTTCAGCACCTGAGATAAAATTTACAAGCCATTGAGCATTTAGTCCGGAATGTCCTAAGGTATGTTTGGTGTCTGCATCTGAATGGGGGGCAGAGTTTCTGTCACATTCCTCGATGCAACAGATAGACTCAGTCATGATGTCAGCTAGTCCTCATGAGGAATAGCTCAGATAAAGAGTCAACAATTATCCTCATTCAAGCTGCAACAAGCTGGTACAGGTAAAGCTTCACTTCAGTTAAGCTTGCCTCTGCACAAGCAAGCATCTAATCCTGAGACATACAGAGGCCCACAATAGAGGGCAGTGGTTGGGCCTCCTGCATCCTGAACATATTCTTTAAGCTCGCCACTAGCTGGTCCTAAGATGCAGTGCCCAAAAGAAATATTTCCAGATCCGGATAAACCAAAACACAGACAACAAACATAGGTGGCTAAGTTCATACAGTTATTCTAATCACAGAATATCTCTGGGAATATGATCAGACAATAACAAAACAATGTATAAGAACAAAGTAGTTCTCTGTTGTCATGCAGCAACATGAGAGAGTGAGAAAAAACCTCATCATATGCTCCTGGCCCAGTATAACACAAGTAACTACCCTTGCAACCCTGGCTTCCGCAGAGACAGACAGATGAGTCATGCTCATCCTTACTCTGTCATCCCCCAGTCCACCCAAATGCATATCCAACAACATTGCTTCAGTCTCAAATAAGTCAAGAAACAAACATTAAACAAAAAAAATCCAACCTCTCCACACTGATTTCATAAGTGAACAAAGTTCAACCACTGGTTGCAAGGTACCTCTGTTACGCAGCAGTAATCAAAAGTGAGCTCCTCCCCAAACTCAATCTTCCGGAGGGTATATACACCTATCATATAGTTGCCCTTAACAGCAGTAACTCTGTTTTCACAAACAAATAACCTCTCAATATAATCAACATAGAATGATTGAAGACTCAGTATTGTATAGAACAGATGTGACAAAGCAGGAAAGCAGGAGAAACCAGAGAGAAGACCCCATACTTGGCCTCGCAATTAGGTCGACAAGAGTGACACAGGCGGCTTGCAAAATTGGCTTTGTGCATGGCATCAATTACCAGCACATCATAACCTAAGGCATCTCCCTGCATACCACAATTCCACCATCCTTTGCACATCAACAAACAGCAAGATCACAAGTAAAAACTCCAACCCAGATCAGATCAGAGAGGTGGAGTCAAAAAAACCTCCATGCCCAAGACATGAAATCCTGGACCTCATTACTTGCCCTCACACATTGGCAGTATGTGTTAAAATGTGAGAAATTTTCAATTGGTTCTAGGTACCTTTGGCCGCTCAAACACTATGTTGTAGAATTCAGGGGCTGGGTCCTTGTCCTTCTTTTGCAATGACCTGATACCATCTTGCTTTTCATACCATCTCCATGGTGGATAGACCTATGATGTGCATCAAATGAAACATTAGCATAAAACACCCAACCTGGAGGGAATGCAGAGGAGCGTCTCTTGGACAAAAAGCAGGAGATGTTCAAAGAAGGCTAAGCTGTATACATACCTCCCCAAAAAACTCCACTACAAAGTCACCCTCATGGAACCCCTCTTGCTTGTTGCACACAACTCCCAGTCCCTGTTACCACATAAAAGGTATGGTTATAAGCACAATCTTGATGGCACAGGACTTACACAATGGCAGTTGCCAGGATTGTGCAGTGCAAAAAGTGGTAGTATCATAACAGCATGCACAGGACCCACCTTTCTGTAGGCGACATACTTGTCACTAGGGCGGCGGCTTTGCATGTTCTTCAATAGACCTGAACAGAAGGTCGATAAAGCTTGATTGCCATGTGAATCCTTCAAAATCTGTGCAACCACTTTTTCGAGTGGATACTCCATAGGTGCTCTCCCACTCCCCGTAAATTCACTTACTTTCTTGTTTAGAACCCGTAAAAGTCTCTGCACCCAGAAGATGCTATCAACCATTAAGAGTTGTGTAACATAAAATGATGATCAGCACAACAATTGATGGCAAGAGCAACCTTGAGCCAGGAGTACAAAGGGTAAGGGGAGAAGGTTCTTTGCTTACTTCCTCAATGAATAACTGCTTGTGCTTCTCTGTGAATTCTGGTGTATCTGCAGGCATTGTGTTGAGCAACATGTTGTATGTGTATGGATCAATTCCATACACTTCCTGCTCCAGGACCTCCTCATCCAATCGCTTCCGAGGTCTAAATTTCTTCAAGTCTGGAATATCCAAGTGAGCATACTGATCTCCTCTTTTCTCCTTTGCTGCTCGAAACTTATCTTCATAGTCATCTGGCATATGCACCTTCAATAACCAAAGCAAACAACTCATCTTTTAAGGCACACTTATTCCAGTCCATTCAACCATCCAGTCAACAATCAAAACATTGAGGAACGACATGAACAAGCGACCTTTTATTTTCTGCAGTCATTCTACACCAAAGGTCCAGGAGTTTCAACCTGATGAGCGTCACCCACAAACTGTTAGACTATCACGTTCATCAGGAATAGCAATGACAAGCTGCCATGCCTCCCTGTTGACTTCATCAACTTCCTATAGTGGCTGTAGATAAGCATACAATAATCCCAACACAATAAATGAAAAAGGACTGGAAACAGTACCTTCATTTTCTGTTCTACTCTCTCCTTGTCTTCAACAATTCGATACTCCTCAATCACCTCATACTTACGAGTCACAGGGGGCACCATAGCAGCTTTGGTCATCCTAGCACCCCACCAGTCACGACTGCTGCCTTGTTCTTGTAGACCATGCTGACCTTCATCACTCTCTGTATCTTCGTTAGCATCATCTTCAAGGGCCTCGTCCACTCCTTCGGATTCACTAGCTACATCCGACCTGTTGCCCACATCAAAAGCACCACTTAGATCACAAAACATAGGACAATGTCTGCCTCTAGAAAACCATGGCCATATCCAACTTCCACTACTAGTTACAGACCCAAACAGATCCCCCTGACATAAGCAGCAATGTGGATCACATGATCTGATATACAAATACCCCACAAGTGACCCAAGTGACAGCCTTTCAGGGGAAGACTTCATTTCCAGCCTTACCCTGATGCCTCAGTTTCTTCCTCCTCCTGCTCCTCAAATGAGGCTTCATCAACATCATCATCTTCCTCTGAGCTTTCAGCTTCAGACTCTGACCAATGGCTCTTCTTCATTCGCAATAGTGGGCGAGCATCTCTCTCTTTGTCTTGGTCTCTGTCATAGAAGTCTTCATCGGTTTCCCAATCTCTGCTGCCACTGTCTTCCAGTCGCCTCTTCTTCATCGATGCTGAAACTTTCCTCTTGACAATTTGTCCATTGCGAGCGACTGTATCCCAAGCCCTCTTATTACTAAAGTGTTTCTCTAGCAATAGCTTTCGAGATTTCCCTTTGACCATACTTTGAGTTCCCAGTCCACCATTGGTAAGTAACTTGCTCTGAATTTGCGAATGTTCCCTGGCTAGCAATTGTGGTCCCATGACAAAATTATCCAGATGTTGCCCCACTTTATGTGCTATCTTGAAAACTCTTTTTGCTGCTTTGTGCAGCTTAGAGCCTGGCTCCGTTCTGCAAAAGGAAAAAATTCATAATCTCAAATGCCTCAGTACAGTCATTGAAACTCAGTTCAAATTTAGGCATGTGATGCAACAGCAGGAATTGGTCCAGTGATATTTGTCCACATCTTAGACCATCATAGACTCAAAAGCTCCCATCTGCTGGGTCACCCAAGTAGGAGGAATACCTAAAAGCACTGCGAAGAGGCTGCATGAGATCATCTTTGAAAGCTTTCACGCCATCCTTTCCAGCATAGACACCCATCTTTAATCTCCTCTGGACTGTAGAGAAATCCATTTGTCCAGTCCTTGACAATAGGTTCCTGCTATCTGGGACCTGCCCATTGACCTGCAGAGAGTCGGAAGCATATTGGGACCAGATGAGAGTTGCTGCAAATCATGTGACCATGTTAAGTTCACCCATGTGGGCCATGAACTGTCTTGAAGCAGCAGACACTTAAGAGTGACTGAGGCATTTACAGTGTGACAAGAGTAATATGCACCACCATAATAAGCAACACAAAAACATGCACAATGTTGAACAACAATGTGAATGCTTACCGCATGAACAAAAACACGGTCAATGTCAGCATCCATAACAGCCTTCAGTGCAGCTGTCAACTCCTTTTCCAATTCCTTCTCAGCAACCTTTGGGCTTAAGGAAATTCCCTTTCCCAAGAACTCAACCTTGCAATTGGGAGAGGTTGATTTTTCGGTCACTGACAAATGTGTACTTGAAGCCTTAAAATTAGAAGTCATGTTATGCAAAGCCTTCATTTTACAGTTTACGGGATCAATATCTCCTTTCTTCTTCACATGTAAACCTTCCTCAGCACCATTTGTCAACTCTTGGGTTTTATAGTTGTTACACCCATTTGGTAGCACAGTCCGTACCACCTTCCTCACACTGCCGACTTTTACTCGCTTCAGTTCCCTAGTAAGGCTGTGCTCTACCCGGTTACCCATGTCCTTCTCTGTTGAATCTAAAGAATCAATCATCATAGGATCTGCATCTGTGCTTTCTTCTTCCCCAGTGCTCTTATCCCTACTTCCACTCTCATCCAGGGAGTACCCACTTTGATCTTCAAGCCCCCTGCTAGAATTCTGTCTTTTCCTACCAACAATCTTAAGTGTTTTCACCTTGTTATCCACAGAGAGTCGCCCTACAGAACTAGGTCTGGTACTAGGACTCTTACTTTCCAATGGCTTGCTCACCCACTCAACCTGAGGATGGAGAGCAACAACCTCCCTCAGCTGCATGCAACCATTTATCTCAACCACTCTAATTGAAGAACAAGCCTTCAGCAGATGTCCAAGTGCTTCTGAACTCACATTTGTACAAGAATTGAGGATTACATAATTCAACTTGCCCGCTCCATAGCCCTGTGTCCAGAGAGAACAAGGATAAGAAGATGCACACAAAAGGAAATCATACTCCAATCCAACAAACTGGTTGGCAATCCAAGCAGACAGACCTGGAGCCTTCATGTAACAAAACATGCAAGGAATTCAAGGAAAAGCAGCCAGCAGGTCTGGAAACAACAATTTAGCTGTGGGTACATATTATATAGGAACAGCAGTATCTCCTAAAGTGCCAGAATCAATCAACCTCAAAAACATACCATTAGAGATTTGAGCATTGTGTCTGAGCAATGTGGCCCCAAACCTGACAGATCAACACACTCTGCCGATTCCTTGATCCTCTTGGCATACTCCTTCCATGACTTACAGGTAGACATAGCTGCAGCTAAGGACTTTGGATCCCCACATAGCAAGCAGAATATTCTCATCAACAAACTGGACATGAGCCCTGCCCAGCTTTGCTGTGGGCTCTTGTCCATTTCAGCTTCACCCCTACTACCCAAATCTGTCTCCTTCGTAAACTCTTCTTCTATTGCTGGAACATCATCAACAGTGACTCCCCTTGCATCGACTTCTGTTCCAAGATTCGCACAACTTGCAAGATCCTCCCCTGATGCCATATCCCCATCACTTTCGTCTGACTCCGGAATACAGACTCGGGCTACACTCCGCCGATGGACATAGGCAGGCCTAGAGTGATCATCATCTATTATCCACCCTTTTTGCTTCATTTTTGAAGGGCTAGAATCATCCTTGGGTGTAGCCACTGCATCCATTCACCACCCCAAAAAAAATCAAGTGAAAAACCTTAACATGCATCACATTCTCTATTTCCAAAATGGATATGAGCTCCTCATAAACAAACAGTCTCAGTAAACTGACTGACAGTACTGAAAGTAAGGTTTGACATGAGACATTTGGTAGTCACAGAAACAGTGATTTCCAGCTTGAACACACCAAATGACACATGCATGCTATTTGACATCTTGTTTTCACTAGCACTCAGGGATTACAGTTGAAAGGGGGGAATTCTTACCAAGGTTCCCATGTGAAAGAGGGCTACTGTCTGCAGACTGAAATGATGTCTGCTGGTCATCTGAGCCAACCAGAAGTGCGGATTCATAGACTAGTGAACTATTTCCTTTCTGCTTGGCAAGCGATTTTGTCAAGTTTTCATCCCTTTGCTCCACCCAATGGATTGTTAAAGAAGAACCACCCTTGGACTTCATCTGCCGATCCACAGAACTTGAATCCTTTCGTTTTGCCTTATCATTGACACTCTTCTCTTGGGCCTTTGAATGACGGTCAGATGGCCTTCTCTCACTCACATTACCACCACCCTTTGTGTCTGATATCCCCTCAGAGGGCTTTCCTCGCCCAGACAGAGTGTCCAGTGATGTTGAAGCAGATGTGATGTTTGCAGCAACACTTGTGACTGGGCTTCTCAACCCTATAATCTCCATGGAGGATGAAGCAGGAGCCAGAACTGCTGCCGGGACTCCTGACTGCCTCTCACTCAACCAAGACTCTAGAGCATCATTTAGGAATCTCCCATATATCCCTCGGAAGGATTTCATGACTCGCTCATGTAGTTTCCCATTGGTATAACCAAGAAAATGTGGGTAGTCATCATGAAACAGTGAAGGCAAACGTGGACAAAAGGTGGTGGCACCATCTGCAGGCAACCCTACAACAGCATTTGTTGATGGGTCACTTGTTGGGGGACTTACAGCTGGTGGTAGAGGTTCTGAAGGACTATAACGACTGTCTTCTTTATGAACATGTGAAGTTAAGGGTTCATCTCCACTTGATACAGGGTCCCCACCATGGTGCTCACACGGGTAAAGAGATGAAACTGGTACCCAAACATTGTCGGACTTTCTGAACACACTGACCCCTCCAAGGAGCCTTCTGTCTGCAACCATCAATTTCAAATCGGAGACAGAAAAGGGTCCTTTTTCATTCCCTGCTGCATCCAAGTAGTGCCAAAGCCCCTCCTGGAGATGCAAATCACTTCTCCCTTGAAAAGCTGAGGAACGATTTTGGTCAACTGCAGTCACAATTCCAGCTTCTTCTCTACATGACCCAGAAGGGACTTCATTTTCATGACTTGCATGAGGAGAGACAGAAGATAACTTGATACTATCTTTCTTGCTTCCAGTGTGGCCACTATGGTAACCAGACACTTTAACCTTCGTTTCCCTCTTGCCATATGGCTCAGGTACCACAAGAACTTCATTCCTGACCACTGTGTTTGTTGTGTTGATTGACACTGAAACAGTCTCCTCCTTGTTCATTGATTCTCCAAGCTTCTGTTTGGTTCTCTCAACCCCTACATGTTGCCTCCCTGACTTGGTGGCCAACCCTGGTGAGTTCCCTGAAGATCCTTTCCCTCCATTGGAAATGAGGCCTAAAGCTGCCGCCTTTGTTGCCTTTGGTGTCTGTGCAACACCTCTTGGCATAAAAGATACAGGGGTTGAAAGATGAGATTTAGGAGTTGGAAAACGTTGTTTAGATGTTGATTTGTAAGGAGTATAATGCATGTGATGGTCATCAGGTGGGTTCTCTGCCTGTTCACCTTTTCCGGAGGCCCAGTTGGGTAGCTCCAGCTTCCTCCGTTCAAAGCCATCAGCTTCAGGTTTACGAGCCTGCTTACGAGGGTCAGGCTGACCAGAAAGCTGGCCCTCACACAGACTAACCCCACTGTTCAGCACCCTCTTTCTCCACACATGCTTCTCTGACTGTGAAGCCCTGGATGCTTCATGCCGCTCCGATTGAATTGCAATCCAGTCTCCACCAGCTGTAGGGTACTTCCAGCAATGCATATTCCTCCTGTGAAGATCCACTTCACCTACTGAAGTCAATGGGACAGGGGGTTCCTCCACAGCCTCTGGAGCAGTATCTGGAACACTTTCTACACTTACCTCAACATGAACTGTAGGGTGTAAAACATCCGAAGAGCTTGGCTGATAGATTGAAGACCCCCCTGCAGGTTGATGACTGTGGTCACCATCTTTACACTGCTCCCCAAAAGTGGGGGACCCAGCATGCGATGGAGGAGATTCTGTCACCATGACCACACAATATAACTTTAAGTGTGTACTTTACATGACCAAACAGAATGCAAGCAGTCAGATACCAAGCACTCGGTTTACCTCACCAACAGAAAGAGAACTAAAAAAGAGAACTAAAAACCACAAAGGTTTCACATGTATTGGACAGTTCCTGACTATAGCTCCTGGTGGCAGAGAACTCTACAGAGCTCTGCTGTTGCTTAGGATGATATTTGGCAGAGAATATTATCTAAACTCAGCATCTGGAACTTCTTCAGCACAACCCACCTTCAGATTCAAACTTGAATTCATCCTCAGTCACACGCTGTGATGCAGCCAACAGTGCCTCTGCAATAAGGACCGAGCAACAACCCTCTTCAAGAGATTAGGACAAATTTTTTTTAGGGGGCAATCTGATAGTAACCAATGCTGCAATGCTATCATAGACCAGAATAAAACCCGGTTGTTAAATGCCCAAAAGAAAAAAGATCCTTTCGAAATGTGGGGAGAGAGTGTACCAGCCACAGTGTCCTGTTCTCTTCCAAGAACAAGAGAGAAATTCTGCATCAGCCTTTTAACACGCTCATCAATGTGGTAGTAGTCCTGCTCCACAGGCTGTTTCAAATTGCTTCCTCCAACAGGTTGCAAGTGACCTAACCCTCTTCCATGTGTTGCTGTCTCTAGGTGAAGGTCTGATCCCTCAGAGCCATCTTGGACTGTAACATCCTTAGGGGTGCTATGAAGCGAACATAAATCACAAACTTCTGCTTGTGCCTCATTGTGCAAACAGGCGGTCACCCCTTGTGGAGAAGAAGATACTTGCATTTTAGAATTCAGAAGAGATTCTTCTGCATGCTCTAGGGTAACCCACGCGGTGCTTCCATCAAGCTGTTCCATGCACTCTGATGGTAACTGCATACCATCTTTCAGCTCGGTAGTAAGTTGCAGCCATCCACACAAGGAGGCTTCTTTGTCCTTGGAAACCAACCTACCACCCATCTGTGGCCCTGATTCTCTTTGTTCTTCTTTTTCTAGTGGCTGGAGGCAACTACTATTCAAGCCTCTTGAGCTGGGATGTGAGGTGGAGATTAAAGATGCATCCATCAGCATGATGCTTAGTTCTCCTGGAATTTGTGAAGAAGATGAATTTGTTGTCCCCTGGTTGTTTTGAGAATGAGACCTCGCATCATGACTGTCAGGGTAAGGACTTTCCACCTTTTGATCAGAGTCCCAGCTCTGATTTGGTTGCTGCAGTCCCCCTACTGGCTTATGAGCATGCAGCTTGTGACCACCATTCTCCCGCTCCCTCCAAAAGCGATTGTCCCCACCTCGACTTCCATGCACACTGCGATTTGGATGGTGTACACTGCCATTTTCTAGAAATCTCCAGTGTGCACTTTCTCTATCCCCAAAGTGGTCTGAATGATCTTTCCCTGGACGAATATCTGTTCCTGCCCTATCCTTCCCGTCCTCACTTCCGTAATCAGATGCAAGGTCCCCTTCTCTGTCCATTCCATCTGATCTCTTTAGACCCCAATTGGACAGGCCAGAAGAGACATTCTTTTGAAGCTGCCATGTACCACCACCCTTGTCTTGATCATGACCCCAATTTGCATCATTACCTCTTGAAGTGGCCCCCCTACTAACCCAGTCAGAGAACCCATCGTCCAGATTCTGGCACGATTCTTCCCTCTTGGTTTTTCCATCTTTCATGTGTCTGTGAGCAAGAGGAGAGCCATCATCCCTCATCAAAGGTTTCTTCTCACCAGCATTGTCCTTGCTGGACAACTGCACTCCGCCCAACTTCTGGAGAGATGACCCAAGATTATCTTGCTCCCTATCACTCCAGAGATCAAGATCATTATCATCTCTGACAGAGTCCCACCGAGAGGCTCGTCGACCTGGTGCAGTTGCTGTGAGGCTGGAGGTGTCTTTGGACAAAACTGTCTCTGTCGTAGCTTCACAATTCTCTGAAGAAACTTGAACCTCCTCCTTTCCTCCTCCTCCTCCTCCACTGAGGACTGGCCTAGTTTGCCCACCACGACTACCACCCACACCTGTATTGCTACATTCCCGTGTCTCTCTATCCTGCAATCCTAATGGAGACTTGCCTTTGATTGGTTTTGACACATCTTTCTTCAATGCAGTGCTTGCAGCATTTCTGACTGTACTACTTCCCCCTCCTCCACCTTGTTTAGAGTCAGCATCCTCCCTGTTCAACTCCACCAATGCAGCAGATCCACCAGCACCAACAGGATTCTGGTCTTCTTTGTCCCTCCAACCTTCTTGTCCCTTGTCAGAAGATTGAGAAGAAGTTTTTGCAGCTGCATCAGCAGCATCCACTCTCTTCAAATTCTCTGGTTCTTGTGTCTCACAGCCACCACTGCTGCTGCGAGGCTTCTTGGCTTCACCTCCAGAGGATTGGTCAGACAGTCGAGAAACCCCATCCACCCAAACCAAGCCCCTCCCTCGATCCCTTTCTCCAACCCGCATGTGACTGGGAGCAGAAGGCTGGCTCTCCTGCTCTCTTCCTCCTCTGAACCCAGGGTGAGAATGGCCCCGGTTGTTGTAAGCAGCAACCTGTGGTTGCCAGACTTTGTAACCAGTATCCCTGACAAAGTACCCAGGCTCCCTGCCATGTCCTGGCACAAGATGAATTCCTGGAGGAATTGGATTGACCCAACCATGAGAGAAATCCCTGCCCAAGAACGCTCCTACCCTTCCACCAAAACCCCTGCTGACCCGCTGGAAGCAATCACGTGCAATGTGGCCCAGCTGTCCACACTCGAAACAATTCCGACCCCGATCAAATGGCTGCAGCACCAAGTGTCGCCGCTCTTCAAACTGAGGCCCACTATAACCACGAATTCTGTCCATGCTACCCACAGACAGACACACTCAGCCACTACTGTCCTCACAAACACCCATCACCTTGGCAATGCTTGCCACCACATTCCCTGGAATTGTGAATACATCAGCTCCTCCTCTCAGCAGCACACAGGTTTTTTCCAGCGCCCTGAACACAACGATACGAGGCTGCAACAAGGCAGGCTCAGCACTTGCATCAGCACCCATATCCCCTGAGATTCTCCAAACACCCAAGAAACACCACCCCACATAACACAGAAATTTGAGATCATCCCTGAATTTTTGTAATGCCTGGTGGTGTCGTCAAAATTCACGATAATATGCAGAAAATGCAGTGCAGTATCAGGGTATCATATCAAATGGTGGTCATCACTGCCACCCAACATTCCTTCTGCATATCTGTGTGATGTAAAAATCTCTCTGCTGGTTGGTTCTTGTGCCGTAGTAAATGCTGATTATTCTGCATCAGTCGCACTAGAAACAACAGTAAATGTGCCTGGATCATGCAAAAAAAAACTTGCAAAGGTGAGGCGTTGTAGAAGCGAACTCTATTGCTAGTTTTCGGAACTTAAGGTCCCACTACTACCACCCAAGCGGCGAACCAATCCAATCTGCCGAAGCCTCAAAATTCAGGCACCATAAAAACACAAACGTTTCTTCTTCTTCCCTGCCAATTCTTGGTCGTCAATTCTAGCTGTGGGCTGTGTTGTTCTTGTCCCCATAAAGACTAGGGATTACAGCAGCAAATGGAAACAACTGCTTCCCCATCTGTCTGTCTGTCTGTATGTCTGTTTCCCACAAAACCTTTGGCTATTTGCTGCTAAAGGCCCTTACTCAATCAACTCGGAAGAAATTTAGGAAACATGCAACACCACTGCATCATCATCATGATTCCAGTAGGAAAAAAAAACAAAAAACACTGGTAATCACTAAAGGAAGATCGTTCACTCAGATGATGATGCCTCTCAACTCTTCTTCTTCTTCTTCTTCTTCACTGTGCAGTAGCAGCAGCACCAAGCATATGGGGTTCCCAACACTTAGGGTCAACATCTGAGAGGAAGGAACCCCCTCGTCAACTCAAATCCCCCAAATTGTCACATCTTTCACAACCACAGCACACCCTAGATCATCAGCAGGAAATCGAATTGAACGTCTCTACCCCAACACTCTCCCCAAGAATCAAGAGGAAAACCCCCACTAAAACACACACCGGCAAGCTGAGAGAGAGAGAGATCCAGTGACATAAACAACAACAAAAGCAACCCAGCAACACACCGCCAAAAACGAAAATCGTCAAAAATCCAAAAATCAGAAAGGACCCATCATCAACAACATGCGGAACCCCACCATGTCTGGAATCATCATAATAATAACAATATTACCCTAACAAAACCAGACTTCTTTTTTCTTTCTTCTTCTTCAAATCCCGCACCACCGAAACGTCCCCGATAAAAATCCGCTAATGCAAAAAACAGAAAAAAACAAAACAGGCTAACCCCAAAATACAAACAAACAACGGTGACATGCGAGAGAGAGAGCTTGACAGGCAATAAGAGATGGAAGAGGGAAACCCACTTTAAAAAAAAGATCCAAACCCCAAGGCCAATTTCAAGCCGAAGAAAAGGGTTAATAGAAAGAGAGCAGGAAGGAAAGGCCCTAAAAAAAAAAAAAAATGGAGAAGGAAACAGGAGGCAGGAATAACAACAAACACGAAAGAAAGAAAGAAAGAAAGCAAGCAAGCAAGCAAGCGTGAGAGAGAGAGAAAGAGAGAGAGTGAGAGAAAAGGGCAACAAGAAATAACCCAAGAAAGGAAGAAAGAATGAATGAATGAATGAATGGGTAGGAGTGTGGGAGCGAGAGAAACTTGGTGCGATGGGTGGTAAGACTAAATACCTGGGAGTCGGAGGAGAAGCAAAGACGGAGCAGAAAAGAAGAGAAAAGAAAATGGGGCAAATGTTGCAGACACTCAAACACACACACACAAACGCACATACACGAAGGCAAAGGTACACATACATTCCACTCGCGAGCTCGTTCGTTCGCGAGCTCGTTCGTTCGTCGTCCGTCCCCCCGCTGTGGTGGTGGCCCGGGCTGGCTGGCCCTCCCTCCCTCCCTCCCTCCCTCCCCCGCTTGCTCGGGAACCCTAATCACCCGACTTCACGGCACGTGTGCAGTTCCTTGCTTCTCACGTTCCCACCCTCAAGTTCCCATCAAAATCAATGCCTTCTGTTGCATCCATCCATCCATCCAGCCATCCATCCGTCCGTCCGTCCGTCCGTCCATCCAGCCCGCCCTTGTCGTTGTTCAACTTTGTTGTGAAACCCAGACATTGACCCTACCTAACTAGCTGCCACCCTTTTGCCACCCTTATTTCCCTCTTTTGCTACCACCCAAGAGTGTCCTTCTTTGGTCACCCTTTTTTCACCCTTGCGTCCCTCTTTGGTCACCCTTTTGTCACCCTTGCGTCCCTCTTTGGTCACCCTTTTGTCACCCTTGTGTCCCTCTTTTGCTACCCAAGCGTGTCACTCTTTGGTCACCCTTTTGTCACCCTTGTGTCCCTCTTTTCATATCTAGAGTGTTTCTCTCTTTGATCACCCTTTTGTCACCCTTTTTCACCCTTGTGTCCCTTTTTGCTACCCAAGTGTGTCACTCTTTGGTCACCCTTTTGTCACCCTTGTGTCCCTCTTTTGATAATCTAGAGTGTTTCTCTCTTTGATCACCCTTTTGTCACCCTTTTTTCTTTTACTACTTTGGAGTGTTTCCCTCTTTGGTCACCCTTTTGCCACCCTTTTTTCACCCTTGTGTCCCTTTTTTTTTTGCTACCTAGAGTGTTTCCGTCTTTGGTCACCCTTTCAGCCCTCTTTTGTCACCTTTTGCCACCCTTGTGTCTCTATTTTGCTACCCTTGAATCCTTCTTTTTGTCATCATTTTTTCCCAATTTAGCTACCTTTGTGTCCTTCTTTTGTCACCCTTTCTTCCCTATTTTGCTACCCTTTGAACCACTTTGGTCACCCTTTTGCCACCCTCGTGTCCTTCTTTTGTCTCACCCTTTGTCACAATTGTGTCCATGTTTTACTACCCTTGCATCCCTCTTTTGCTACTACTCTTGTGGCTTTTTTTTTGTCACCCTTTTGTCACCTTTTCACCCGTTTGTACCCTTTATTCTTGTTAAAGCATTTTTCTTTGAGAATATTGGAGTTTTGGGCAGCCCCAATTTCAATTTTTGTAAATTTCAAATAGTTGTAGGGTTAAATCTTAACCAATCCCCCCATGTTTCTTGCATTCAAACTCATGGGTAAACTACCAATTGGCCCTAGATTTGAATTACTTCCTTTTCCATTGCTAGGAGTAAGAAAGTGTGGGTGCCAAATATGCACAAGATTTTTTTTATTAGTTTTTTATAAATTGTTAAGATGATTTATTTTCAAATGTAACTAACATTCCATTCCCATTGCAATTGAAATTGTGTTTAAATTTTTCATTTCTTGTAATTCATCTTATTATTTTGTTTGCCAAATAAACCAAATGGGGTTGAAGGGTGTGGTTATCAATATGATATATCCTTTTAATTAACAAATGTTTCAAGTTTGAATAATGAATAACAAGATGAAACCCAATCAAAAGGTGAATAAACACATGATTCATGATTCCATGGATTTAATGTAGATACATGCAATCATAAATTATGACATGTCAAAAAAAAATCTTGATTGCAATTTTAATTTGTAATTCATAATGAAAATTAGGGCATGATCAAGGAATTATATTTTTGAAGTGTCATATGTGATGCAAGCACATTTTCACAAGTGTGAAAGATTTATTTTTTTTAAAATCCCAACATATTCAAATGGATTTTTATTTTGGGAGTCAGAAGTTGGGAGTTTTATGAGTTTTTAAACTTTGGAAGGTAATTGAACAATTTTTGAACTATTGAAAAGGCCTTAAAAATGAAATATCTAAATTGAGTTTGCATTCACAATTTGGAGATATAAAATATATTTTTTAATCGTTTAGAATTTGATATTCAAATTAATAATTTAATTCTTGACCAAATACCTTCAATAAAAAGGTCAAACCAACTTTGATTTGGAAAATTAATATATTATTACAAAATTATTTTCAAAGGTTACATATTTTTCCTTGAAAAAAATTCAATCAAATTTGAAATAAAAGAGTTACAATTCCCCAAAATGACACTAGTCATAACTTGACAATTTGATAAAAATGTCATTTTGATATAATATCCATGAAAAATGTATATTATAAGGAAGAAGGTGACGATTCTTCTCAAATTTAGGTTGTAAATGTGTCTTGTGAATGTGAATTGCCCATGATTTGTGAATGTGAATTGCCCATGATTTGTTTATGTATCATTTTAATTGCAATTGAAATTATTAATTTTTTAAAATTTGTGCAAATTGATTTCACCTTAAACTTTCAACTTTCGAGTTTGTTTTAATCTCATTTCATAATTTTCATGTCTTTTTTTTATGAAAGTTAATGAATGCATCATGATTTTGCGTAATTATATGTTCATGTTGAAGAAAATGTATTTGAAATATGTGAAATTTTACTTTATTATGAAATTGGAAGTATTGCAAAGATTGAAAATGAAAATGTTTTGCAAAATGTAATCAATGGAAAAGAAAATTGAAGACCTTATAATAGAACTTCATTAACATGGTTTTTCAAAAACATATATGGAGGCACATTCCCAATTTTCGATCTTAAAATTATTGACGAATTTTATTAATTTAAAGCAAAAATTAAAATGGCAAGTTGTGTTTGAATAAAGTAATCTATATAAGTTTGAAAATATTTAAAACAAGGATACCAAGTGTTGGTTCCACACATCCAAAAATATTTCCCATAAGTTATATTCAAGATAAATCAAAGGGTTACAAAATGTTTCAACTTGGAAAATTTGATTCCTCGTAGGTCTTATTTGAAAAGCTGAGAATTTTCCATTAGGATATCTTATTTAGATGGAAATTACAAATTTCATAAGTAAGGAAGTTCTGTAGGCTACAAAGGTTTGGTTCGTGATGAGTTTTTTATGAGTTGAAATGCATTCAAATTTTAATTCTCTTTTTGTAATAAAGGTTTTAAAAAACTCATTTAAGATGTTCTTGATGCATCACAATATTACTTTGATTTAACTATGAAGAGCTATAAAATGCATTTAAAAGGTTTTTAAAGTCTCATCATATACCTACACAATGATAAAAACTTATTTTTTCAACTTCCTCAAAAAATGAATGATGTCATGTTTTATTACATTTGCAATTACTTTTGACAATTTCAAGTTATTAGTCATTATACATCTATATAATACAAAAGTGTTGTTTGTTTACCTTCATTCATACCTACTTATTTAAAGCCTAACTAACAATACATGCCCACCAACATGGACATGCTATATATGCATTTTCATGTCCATGGTATTTATTTTATGAAGTATTTGAATTGTGTATGTGTTTTTTTATGTTAGAATTGATACAACAATCCAAAGAGAAACCGAAAAATCAATTTAGTATGATCATGAGACATTGAAACAAATCAATGTAGTGGCAAGAGAAAGTGAATCAATAAATAAAACTTTGGGCATAAATTCAATCAAGTATTTGGAATCATCATACATGCACATAATGATGTTTTCTTGCCTTTCTTGAGAACCATGGACACAATAGTATGGGAAGTACATTGAAATTTACTGTCGTGACAATGTTGATGTATCAACTATTATGAATACACGTTCATCTAAAAACAAGGTTTTTGGAAATTGTTAGAAATACAATTCAACAAAAATAAATGCATATATTTAGACCATTACCTACATGCAAGAATGTTAAAGATGAAGACAAATAATGAAAACCCTACTTTCAATTTGGTTAATTTTGGAATTTGAAGATTAAAACTTTGGATAGTTCATGAAACCATGCCATTTCAAAACAAAAAAATTAAAATGGTTTTTTGGATAAACATCTAGGATGGTTGAAGGTGATTTTTAAAATCCTTTGTGATTTCCTTGGAGACTTTCATCATTGTTTCAAAATCACAAGTTCCAACTTATTGATTTCAAAATTAAAATATATAAAATTTTATTGTTCATATACATGAATTGGGAACCATTAAAATTATAATTACAATTGGAAATTTTGTGTTTTTGATGTTTAAGAATTTTTTTGATATATAATGATACCCTAAACCTTGTATTGTAATCCAAAATTAATTTATTGCAAAAAAATGAATTCATCATTATAGGTGCTACATAGTCACCAAAAACCTAAACATTATCCAAATGCTTTGATTCATTTGTGCCATGTGATAAGACATAACAACATATTACATCAATGCATTTCACTCCAACATTCATAATCCTTTTTGGTTGATGGTGCACATTTTGGACATTGGCTATATCACATGTTGGCACAAATAATTATTTAGATATGGATTTTTTAATAAAAGCTAGTAGCATTTTCTACCTAGGTATGTTATCCTTATATCATGCAATTTGACGCCATTGTTTATAATAACCAATATTCACATGGGGAGCAAAAATGTCATTGTAAGTAAATGATTTGTTATTCATCCATGATATGATATAATTGGAAAATATATGGTGAAACCATTAGTAGAAGAAAATGACTAAATTGATGAATGTTTGTAAATGTAGAAATCAAATAATTTCATGGGAATCTTCAACATGTTGCAAGTAATGTTTATCAAGGTTCAAGAATTTAAAACATTTCTAAGATATGATTATGATGAGCGAAAATCTTATTTGAATTAACAAAATATGTGAGTAGAAAAATAGGGTTCTATATATTGGTTGTTGGGTCAGAAATATAAATTAATGAATTATATAATATGAATGTGGTTATTATGAAAACCAATAATCCTTGGTATGAGATTAAATGAAAATTTTATAACATATGTACTAATGTAGGGCAAGTATTTAATTGATTCCAAGTATTTGAAAGGTATTAAGGTTGGTATACATAAAATTGCAATGGTGAAAAATAGAAATCCTTGCTGCTTCCTCATACCCAATTTGTTTTTTGGGTACCCTGTTTTGTTTCTAGACCCATTTGTAAATAAAAATGATACATGTATAACCATGATATCACATAATGAAAACAAGGAATGGGTATTTAATAAAAACTCAAATTCATACCCTTGATATATATTTGAAAGGGAACAATAACAAAGGTAGGTTTTCATTTCACTTTTAAGGTTAGGGTTCATTTTGCACATTGAGCTTGAGATGGCAGACTCTCAAGTAATGAAAGTTTTTTTGCAAAAAAATTGATTTTGTTCTTTTTGTTTTCTTCACGAATGATGTGACATATGACAACTTTTTTATTGTTTCCATGAATGTGATGTAATGGAATGTTGCCTTGGGTGTCTAGTGCATTACAAAGGTGGAGTGATCAATGGTTGACAAAGTTTGTAATCTATTATTGCATTATTTATGCATTTTACAAATCCATAAAAAATGTAAGCTTTTTGAATCTTGTTTGTGTTTTTCATTGTAAACCTATTTTTGTCTATGTTTTTCATTGTAGATTTGTTCAATTGAACTTGGGTTTCAATTCTATACTAAAATTTGATATAATTTAGGTTTTTGTGTTTGTGCACCTTTGATTGTGTTGTAAATTAGCTTGTGTTTTTTATTATGAGTTGTGACCAAACTTAGTTTTGTTCACCATTACCTTGGTTATGTTTGTCAATTTGTGTGATCCAATTTGTGGAGCTACTACCATTGTTGCTACTAGTTTGTAGAACTATTGCCATTATCATTTATCGGGGTACTTTGTTGGGTGTTGGCAAGCTGATCTACACAATTTGTGACAAATTTGGAACTACATATAGTATCAAATGTAGCAACATGTAATATTCACTCACTTTGAATAATTTTAAAGATCACATATAAATGATTTGGCTTCAAAATTAAAAGAAGTCACAAGAATTATGAAATTGAAACATAATTGTACCTTTGTGTAAATATATACCAATAATTTAATAAATATTTTTTAAAACCCTTTATTTGACAACATTTTCCATTTTAAAAAAAATTCAAAACTTCATTTTATTTTTGTCAAATGACTAAGAAAAACACTTAGCCCAAATAAATGTTCAATGGAAGAACATTTTCCAACCTAAAAAATCATAATAATCAACATTGTCATACCATAATATATTAATAAACATTTAAAAATCATTTGATCTAAATTCCATGATCTTAAGAAAAATTGGAAAATTTTGTTCTTTATGGTTTATTTTATATACGTGTAAAATTTCATGGAAAAATTATTGTTAAATGTAGTACTTCTTAATCCTTTTGTTGGAATTGTAAAAATGTGATAGGGCTATCCAAGTCAAAATAATATTTTGTTGGACTATTACATCATTCATATGTGCATTGATTTCAAAACATAATGTTAGATTGGGATACATACCATAATTAATTACAAAATTTTAGTGAAAATTATTTTCCAAAATTCCACCATGATGCATAAAACTTGGATAGGTATTGAAAACTATCAAATTGTGACAATTTTTTGTGTATACCATAGCTTGCCAACACCCTATTGTTGAAAGCAACAACCTTGTATTGTTGGTTATTTGTAACAAAACAACAAGAAAACTATGGTCTTTTCAAATTAATTCAACTTGGAAAATGTTTAAATTAACTTCAATCCTTTTTCATTAGACTTGCATCTATTGTGTGAACAATAGAACCATCCAAAATTTTCGTGCCATTAATTTGACCATAGAACCAAGTTTTGGAATTGTTGATGTTACTATTGATGCACATATGCTTGAAGTGCACTTCAAAGAATGAAAAAAGTAGGGATTTATTTGGAAACTTCATAATTGTATCTTAGTAACATGGACATTTTTCAAGGTAAACAACAACCAACCCATAGATCTTAGTGCTAACCATAGATGCATAGTTTGCCACAATTTGTGGCCTTAAAACTCTAGCCTTGCACATGAGGTGCACAAAGGTTTGATTGGATACCACAAAGCCAATGACATTATTGCCATGAAAAAACATGTAGAGATTGAACATGTGATTTTGTTCGTAAAGAATTTTTAAAATATAACTAATCAACTTAAGTCAACATATGATCAAAAACTAATTAGTAAAAGGTCCACATTACATCCACAACCATATAAAGAATTTTTTGTTATTATTGACCTTTTTGTAAAAGATCACCTCACACAAAAGGTTTTCATGGAGGATGTGATGTTATATGTGGTCAAGGGGTTTCTACCATTAAGGACAATAGAGTCCATTTGGTTCTAATGTTTGGAATATAGGTTGTGCCAAAGGTGGTTTCCTAATTATGGAAGGCTTTTGTTGAAAAAGTTATGTTTTCATTAGTGCAAAAAACTTTGGCGGAATATGTGTAGCCCACATTAACCTCTTGTGTGTTAGCCACATGTACTTTTGATTTCTAAATGAATAAGGGAACATATGATGTGTTTGTTACAGTCGTAAATTTTATCTTAGAAAATTGGGAGCCCAAACATGTAATTATTGGTTTATTTGAACCATCTAATACTATTGGTGCAATTATGGCTTTATAACTCTAGTAGCTCCTTGACACATTTTTTCTTATTCAAAAGGTCTTGGCATATGTAAAGGATGAAAAGACTAATTTGCAGATATGTGTATCTGCTTTAAATTCTATCATTATTTGTAATGGTTCATGGATGTCTAAACCTTTTGATGGAATGTACTTGGGGCATGTGTTTTCAAAAGTCTACTAGTATGCTACTATTGTGATAAAATAGCTCATGGATTTTATTTATGTCTATCAAGTTTGTTCAAATTAACATTCAAAAATGTATCACATGGCTAAAGAAATTTTGCAAAGGGAGACAAACTTGGGACAAAACATGCATAGATTTTTGGTTGAGGCCCATAAAATTGAACACACAATGAAAACTAAGGGAGTAACATTCTTTTTGTGAATTATTTTTGGTTTTATGTTTTTACTTTTTTTAAAAAATTTCTAATTTTAAAAAAGTTGTATGAGAATGCTTGTAAGTTGTTTTAATTTTTGGTTTTGGTTGGGTTTTTTGTTTTGTGGGGTGCCATTGTAAGTTTGCAAGCTAGGTTTTACTATTTTACGATGTTTTAACTTTTCACTCCACAATAAATTTGTGTTATTTTTAGCAAACAATGGTGTTGCAAAGCCCATATACCATTTTTAAAGACCTAATTAATATGTGAAACTAGCCTGAAAGTGTTAGCACATTTGGGTGTGTGATGAATCAGAGCTATGGACATTGGTTGTTTGGAGATACTTTACAATTTATCATTTCCACATGTCATGAATTGCGTGATGAAATTGCACATTAAATGGTTTTTGTAAATTTGGTTGATTTGGATGTAATTATTTTTTATGCAAAGTTGGAAGAGTTGCAAATTTGCATGAAATGTCAAATTTTATAAGTGTTTTTACCTTTCATTTTCTGGCATGGTTTTGATAGGAAAAAAATGTCATAAAATGTTGGTGTTTACGCTTGATCCTAAGGTTAAAAACATGTGTTTAATCACATCGTATGTTGGTTGCAATAACATAACCAATTTGGTTACTAATTATGATTCACAATTGTTGTTGCTTTTCTTGGTGGAGTTTTACAAATCATTAATGCCAACCACAATTGAGGAGTTTAATTAGGTGCTAGCTTTGTTAAGTAAATTTCAAGGATTTGTTTCAAACCACCAAAACAATTCCAAACACGTTGAAACACCTTATGTTAAGGGAGTTTGATGAATTTCGCCACTATTTGGTTGATGTGCATTGCAAATGTGCTTTGAGTTGGTGGTGGACATAATCATGCAAATTCCCTACTATTACCAAGTTGGCAAAAACATATTTTGAGTGTTCCAACTTTGCAAATTGAAATCGTGAGGATTTTTCCATTGTTGGAATCTTCACATCACTTTGCATATGTCATTTCCAAATTAAAAATCTTGAAATTTTAATATTTTAAACAAAAATTCACCATTAGATCCACGCATTAGTTGTTACAAAACATCCTAATTTGGCAAGTGCATGTGAAGCTAAATTTGGTTTGACAAAAAAAAAACTTGAGATTGGATTTGATGATGGAGTGGAATGTAAGGGGTTCTCAAAAGTTTTGTGATGTCATTCATTTACCTCATCACCCAAAGTAGCTAAACACATGCCTTTAGCTTTTTAATATAGGTCTATTTTTTCAAAAAAATGTTTTTATTTTTAAAGGTCAAAGGTTAGTAACAAAAATTGAAAAGAAATTGATTAGGGTTGTGTTGTGTGAATTTGTAAATGTTTGCAAGTTTGTGGAAATGGAATTTTGATGGTGATTTGTAACTTTTTACAAACAAATGTATTTGACATATCTATTTGTGGAAATTAAAATCATGATGGTGATCTACAACTACTTGCAACATTTTGTCTTAATTGTGATTCACCCATGGCAAATGTAATAATTGATTAAATTTTTAATAGATGTAATTGTTGATGGTTGTTGATGTTGTGTTTGCTAGTTACAATCTACCATGGGTCGACATTTATGAGGTGACCTAAAAGTGATGAAATGCATAGTTACCAAGGTTTCTGAGAAACCAAAATTTAACATTTTGATTCAAAATGATTTCATCTTTTCATTTTGCAAAAACATTGATGCTTGTTTAGTTAACAAAAAATTTAGCTTTTATGAGCTTTGAAATTGTTGTGAATAAAATCTAATAAAACTTCATGGAGCACAACAATCTATATATTTTTAATGATATATTATAATGTGTAGGTGATTATGGATCCATTATTTTTCACACATCATTCATCAATGTACAATGTTATAATGTGTAAAAAAAAAATTATAAGTTTTTTTGGTCGGTTTCCAATTCAATTGGGGACCTTGAACTTTCATTCAATATTTGGTAAAAAATTGGGCGATAATTTTCAAAGGACTAGGAACCTTGTACTAATACTAGGTATTTGGTAGTGATTTGGGAGAAAATATACACGATCTTTGATAGGGTATTTGTCAAAAAAAACCTTGCAAATACCCATCATAAAAAATACTAAAACATCCTCCCTTTGTTTATACCCCCTGCCTTTCAACAATTTTTTAATTTTAAGAAAAAATAAAACTTGGACCTTTTGTGGTTATTTAATTTTTCCTCAACCCAAAATTAGTTGATATTTTAAAAATCAAATACCCACCCAACATTGCTATGTACCAACAATTTTAGGTATTAATTGTTAATAGGTTCAATTAATAAGTTAGTAATTAAAAAAAATTAATAAGTTCAACAATTCCAATTAGTAAATTAGGAATTGCATTAATAACCAAATGTGGAGGAATGCCACGTGAAAGATCCCTTCACATTATGGGTAATTAAATCATTTTGAAAAAAACAAACAATTTACATGGGTATTTTTATTGGTCACTTCCCAATTATCAAGTTGAATGATATGTTAAATAATATGGTATGTTGAAAAAAAAAGACTATTATCATGTAATCATGTTTAATTATATCTTCATCCTTCATGTTTCAAATATTAAAATTGAAAAGTAAATTAAATAAGGCATAAAAATTTGATGCAAAAAACAATTTAAGATGACTTAAATATGAACATATTAAAGAATTAAATAATAACAAGGTGGTAGCTAGTCTGTATCTTGAAATCAATTATGTGCAGAATTGTCGCCCACTTTAGAATCGGCCCCGTTCAATTCCGCCGTATAAAATACCAACAATAACCCGTGTAGAGTAGGTGTATAGAATTGCCCGCGCTGCCTAGGTACCTAGTTTGCGTGAACCGGATATAGCCGGTGTGCGTTCTGAGCTTTGGGGCTTGTCGCCCCGGTTGCGGTCACTGGTCGGTCATCTACTAGGTACCTACTCACCCGCGATTCGTTTCCCCCTCTCCCACCCGCGATTCATTTCCCGTCACGGGGCGATGAGCTTCAGGCGCACCGTCGACCGGAGCTCTTGCGCCGGACTTAGGGTTTCTTGAAGGTTTTCGCTCGCTCGCTCGCTCGATCTCTGCTCTTCCTCTTCTTCCTGTCGCCCGTTGTTGCTTATCTCGTGTCCGGGGAATGCGTTTTGTTTCTTATTCCCATTCTGTTTGTGGCGTCTCGGTCTCTGAAAACCTCGATTGTATTTTCTGTGGCTGTGTACTTGCTGCTACTGCTCCCGGTTTCATTGGGTTAGGGTAGTGGGTGTTGTTTATCTCACTTTTTCTGTGGTCGGCCGGCCGGCCTTTCGGGTCTTCCTTCCCCCCCTCTGCGTCATTCGGTTGTTGCCGTTAGTTTTTAAATATTATGTAGAGGTTTGTGGCGAGCAGGAATAACAATGGCTTCTTGTACGTAAGAATGATAAGGTGGAGGCGATAGCAGGGGTTTTATGATTGCAGCAGCCTGGAGAGCGTTGTATGTGGCCGAGCGAGCGAGAGGTTTTAGCACCAGCCCTAGGATAACAACCTCAACTAAGATTCGCGCATAGGCTTCTTCATGCTTTTGCGCATCTGTACTTGGAGCCAGCTCCAGTCGTCAAGAAGACAACCCTAAAAACTTCAAACGTTTTTTACTATCTCAGCCCTTGGGGGGGTACTCGCTTATTAGTTGCCCTTCGAGTGGGTGGCATCTTGGCGTTTTTGGATCCGTAACATCTTTGGGGACGGTTGTGGTGCTGGTGGTGTTTTTGCGGTTGTAAACAACCATAGCACGAGAATGTTTAGGGTTTTGAGGATTACTCGGTTTCTGGGCTGTTGGTCTCTTCAAGTGCTGGCTTTTCATGAAGCCGACGATTAATCTTTGATGATGGTAGTGTTTGGTAATGTTTCAAGAGTTGGGGAGGTATTTGCGTTTATGAGCTTTTCAAGTGGTGCTTTGCTGCACTGATTTTAGGAAGCAAAGAGCTTTATCAAAATTTTGAAGGAGGTGGCTGGTCCAAGCAGGGATAAGGAAGTGCAGTGGCCGATGCTGGCAGGGGTGGTGAACCTCTGATGGAGAATCTGCCCAGCATTGGCCAAACATTCTTTGCTTTTCTTCTAGCCTTCAATTTGCCAGAAAATATTGTGTCTACATTGTGCTCTGAAATCACATAAACTGGCGCAAGGGGAGAGGAGGTATAGTGGAAGCATGCTGAGTGTGTTACGGGTGCACTTACCGTCCGATATTCCTATTGCGGGATGTGAGCTCTCGCCCTATGTGTTATTGCGCCGTCCTGACACCTCCATCACCACTGATGATGTCCCTGCGTCCTCACCTGTTGATGGCTACCATTTGCGCTGCCGATGGTATGACTTTGTTCATCTCATGCTTGCCAGTCTAGGAAATAAATACCTCATATAAATCAAGTGCGATTCCTTGTAATGGTTTCAATTCTCCCTCCCTGCGGGTGGGAGCATGGAGTTGGGGGGGGGGGGTGTTTCTAAGTAGGAAACACACTGTTCTTAAGACTGCTGCAGAACTTGACAGGGTAACATCATTTTATAAGGTCTAGTTTTCCTTTCTGGCCTTTCTCTTTATACCAAGTATGTTTGCAAACCCTTTGAAGTTAGCAACCTCTCTTTTGTGAAGATGGTGATAGTCTACTTCTGCAATAGGTATTAAAAGCTGGGTATGTCAGTGATCAGGATTATTTCATGTCTTTGATGATCTGAATGTGCAGGTACCGAATCCAGAGTGACAAGAGGGTGGCAGTTTGCAGTGTACACCCATCTGAGGCAGCGACACTGCAATGCTTGGGCTGTGTGAAAGGAAAGTTGGCAGTTGCAAAGAGCTATCACTGTTCCACAAAATGCTTTGCAGATGCATGGCGACATCACCGAGTCATGCACACAAGGGCGGCGTGCTACCCCCAAGAGAATGGAGCTGTAGAAGATGAGCCCCACTTGGGACACTTCAATTTAGGGTCAGCTGGAAAACTAGAAGGGGGCTCAACTGGTAGTAATGTGCTTAGCAATGGCTCTGTCGTGTCCAATTCAGCACAGACCTTGGTGTCATTGGATCAAGTGGGAAATGGAGATACTTGGTATGAAGTTGGGCAGGGAAAGACATACACACCTACTGCTGATGATGTGGGTCATGTCTTGAAGCTTGAGTGTATGGCAGTGGATTCAGTCACTGGTATTGGGATTTCTGCAGCGAGTACAGTTCTTACTTCACAAGTCATCCCAGCTCCTTCACCAACACCTCGGCGCCTGATTTTAGTGAATTCCATAGATGGGGCAGCTGCTTTGGAGATGGAAGGCCGCACAGCAGCACCAGGGACCTTTACAGTTCTTTCTTACAATGTGCTGGCAGACCTTTATGCCACAAGTGACATGTACAGCTACTGCCCCCCATGGGCTCTCTCATGGGCATACCGCAGGCAGAACCTGTTGCGGGAGATAGTGAATTACCGAGCTGATATTTTGTGCCTCCAGGAGGTACCTTTCTATTTGATAGTTTTCTACCAGTGTGCCTTGGATATCGTGGCATTTATCAGCATCCAATGTTTCTTGCATGCAATTTTTCATGTGTATTGGAATCAGCAACTACTATGCAGCAAAGCCTACTCTCAAGTGGTTGGTATTTGAACTGCCAAGAAACTGTTGGATGATGATATAATCTGTAATTTGGTTGGATTTGCAGGTGCAAAGTGATCACTTTGAGGAGTTCTTTTCCCCAGAATTGGAAAAGCATGGCTATGCAGCAGTTTACAAGAAAAAAACGGCTGAGGTTGAATCCCTTATCCTGAATAGAACATTCCTGAAGTTGTCGAAAAACACTGCACCTATCTGAACTATTCTTGATGGAAATGCCTACTACTTTAACACAGGAGAACTTGACGATCTTGGTGTCTAAAGTTGAACACAGTGAGGGCCACTAGAGCATTATTTCACCACTAAAAACCTGGCAGTGTCCACCCTGCAGATTTTTGGTTGCAATCAACTGAGAGTTCTGTTATTGCTTACCTCTGGGCAGTTGACACGTGGCTGTGCATGTGACAAGGATGCATCTAGCATGGAAACTGATATGTACAAGCTAGGGTTATCTATGTTACTTCCGTTGACTGTTGCTAATTGCTAGAATATTTGTGCACTTTACACAGGTGTATACAGGCACTGTTTATGCAATTGATGGCTGTGCCACTTTTTACCGACGTGACCGGTTTTCACTTGTCAAAAAATATGAGGTATATTGCTCTCTGCTGTAGTGTCTAATGTCAACAAATTGGGAAACTTATGGGGCCATGATTGCTGTTATATCTTCCTTTTTCCTCTCTGGAGGTGGAGGTAAACATAGGCTCTGACTGACACCTGTCTCATGCTTACTCAACTCTCAGGTCGAGTTCAACAAAGCTGCTCAGTCTTTGTCAGAGGCCCTTGTACCCTCTGCAACAAAAAAGGCAGCTCTTAGCCGCTTGCTCAAGGATAATGTAGCACTTATTGTGGTTCTTGAGGCTCGGGAGTCAGGGAGTACTATAGATGGACAGTCCGCCTCTGGCAAACGTGGTCAGCTGCTGTGTGTGGTGAGTAGAATTCTCTGGCCTTAAAGCATCATGATTGTTGTGGAATTTCTTAGCATCAAGCTGCAACAGTGCAATAGCTAGAGTTTGTGACCACCTTGCAAGTGGTGGTGGGTTCAATTCAGTATTAGGTCATATTAGATGCTGCCTATCAGCACCAACCCAGCTATAACAGGGATTAATGGGTAAACAGGTCATCTAATTTGTTGAAAACATACTGCCTGTTACAGCAGTTGTAAAGTGTCCACCTTTGAAAAGGAGGCAGTAGGTGTAATGGTGAGGTGGACATTCTGTTGCGAGACTTCACATGATTTCTAATTCTTCCTCTCTTTGGACTGAAAACCTCAGCCTTATGTTGGCTTCAATTTCTTTCCCTGAAGCTTCAGTTGCCTCTCTCTGAAGAAATGAAATTCTATTCTAGAGAGCTATAGAGAGGATGAGTAGAGGTGCAAAGCTTCTGAGCAATTCCCAAAATCCATATGTGGTTCCCAAATAGGTTTACTGGAATTTTCTGTGCATTAGCATTATTTTGACCATGTTGATTTTCATTATCTGGCAGGCAAATACACACATTCATGCAAACACAGAGCTTAAAGATGTCAAGCTTTGGCAGGTAGTGCTCTGACCTCAGACACAGTCTCTCATTGTATCTCTGGAGTTGGTGTTTCAAGATCTGTGATGCAGCTTTGAAGGGTTTTTAGTTTTTGGTTGAGATTTCTATTTGTTAACCAAGTTTGTTTGCTGTTTCCAAGTTTTTAGAATCAGGGGCATTGTCTATTGGACACACCTTTGAAGGCTGACTTTCTTGGTTCAGGTACATACTCTGTTGAAGGGACTTGAGAAAATAGCAGCCAGTGCAGACATCCCAATGTTGGTGGCTGGGGACTTCAACTCTGTTCCCATGAGGTCAGTATATATATATTTTTTATTATTGAACTCTATTCAGAGGTTTAGGTTAGCATCTGTAACACCATACATAAGGCGTAAAGCTTTATGAGACTGAGACATGTTTGTGGGTTGCAGAATAGAATGTCAAAAGACTAAAATGCATGCTTATGGACTGCAAGGTGATTCTTAAAGAACTAGTGTATAATATAATGGACATTTGTGGCAGTGCCCCCCATTCACTGTTGGCAACAGGAAGGGTTGATGCAGCACATCCAGATTTGGCAACTGATCCTTTGGGCATATTGCGCCCTCCAAGCAAGTTGTGCCACTCTTTGCCTTTGGTGTGTATTCTTCCATCAGAAGCTCTACCTTTGTGAACTGTTGTTACCTGATTCAGATCTGCTGTCACAAGAGGCTGTTCAATTTAAGGCAAGTGAATGCAAGGTCATGTCTTGCTCTTGAGCAGGGGCATGCCAATTGACAATGTGTTGAACTCTTGCAGACAAGTGCTTATTCAGCACTTGGCAGGATGAATGGAGTTGGCCCAATGTTGGATAGGCAAAGGTGGCATATGGACCCAAGCAGTGATGAGCCTTTCTTTACTAACTGCACCCGTGATTTTCTGGGCACACTTGACTACATCTTTTACACTGGTGACTACCTTTACACATGATTAAGTCACCTCCATTATGTCGCTGTAAGGTTGTTAGAGGTGTCAAACTGCTTGTTGTAGACAAGACTTTCTGCTACTGTGAAGTTGTGTGCAAAGAAAATTGTTTAATTTGGAAGCATGTGGCAGCCTCCTTGCAATATGGTCCTTCCTTAAGGTTTTCAGAAATGACTTTCTGGATCAATAACAGTCAATGTCTGGGGTTGATGGAAGCAGACAATTCACTGGAAGTGGAATCACTACTGGAGTTACTTGATGAGGAGAGATTACGTAAAGACACTGCATTACCCTCCCCAGAATGGTCATCAGATCACATTGCACTATTGGCTGAGTTTCGCTGTAAGATTCACTTGTGTCACTTCGACTCATCTCCGTTTCATCATTCCATGTGTTCCTGTCAATGAATACATACCTGAGGTGGTGTACTTGATCAGTTGCTGGAATGCTTTATGAGCACCAACAAGGAATGACATCTGCTTTGCCTACCTTCCTCTGACTTATATGCAGCATCTTGTGTTGGTTTCCATGATTGATTGGAAATGTGTATGCATGGTTTCAGGGCTTAGGGTGAACCCTGAAAACCGGAGTGGACGAGACTCCTTTCCCAGTCTTCAACGTGAGGGTGGAAGATTACGCACATAACAAGAGGGTGCTCATATGCATGGTATTCTGCATGTGTGGGGATTGACCCTGAAGCTGTACTGGATGAAAGCCCTCTTTGGGTCCAAGTCTTCAGCACAGGTGGACACACATGAACAATATCCACCCTAGAAATCAAAAGGGTTTGGTTTGGTTTGGTTCCATTTGTCAAATGAAGCTCTGCTCAAGTACATGTGTACATTTTGCTAGCTGATCTCTGGTTGGGTGTTTGACCTGTTCAAAGCAACCTGCTTGTGACACATTCTGAATAACAAAATCCCAGTCTGGTCTGTGTTTTGTTTCATGCATCTTTTGGAGCATCATGAAATAAGTGGGTCTAGGGTATTCCCCTATCTTACAATTGTTTGGAAATATTGGTTGCAAGGTTGATGTGTTCAGTTTGTCTTCTGATCTTCAGTGGAAATTTTGTAATACCACTTTTTGAGATTCTTTTCTTGGCTAATTCCTAGATGCATTTTGTTCTAGGTCACCTTATTTAATGGTGGAAAGATGTTCTGTTGTTGCCTTTAGGAAGCCTGCTATGAGATGTCTTTTTTGGTTGTTCCTGAGGAGTTCAGCTGCAGTTTCTGATCTACTGAGTGGGGATGTGGATACAATATACGCAGTAATGGCAGTGGAAATTTGAATAAACTTCACAGCTGCTGAACATTGTCACATTATTTTTCCTCTTCTCAGCATGCTGTTAGCTCAGTTTTTGCTGTGCAGTGCCAATAATGCATCCTTGATATTGCTGCAGCCTTCTTGTGAGGTTTGGGTAGTTACTATTCTTTTTGCAAAATCCAAGATCAAGGTCAGCTCTTGATGACAAAAATCTTGTGCTTTATCTTGAGAACTTTCTGTTGATTTGGATCATAGAGCAATGTATCCAGTACCAAATACAGACGATCTATGCTCAAAGTCAGCTGATGAAAAACGGAAATTGCAACAGGCTAAAACTTTGTGTTTAATCTGCCCTGTGCAAGTGGTCTTCACATTCTGGAATGAAAGATAACTCTTATGATCAAGGATTTATATTGTGTTCACTATGTTACACCTGAAGACAACCAAGGCCTTGAATCTATGCTCATTCTGGTGCAAGGAAACAGGCATGGTGTTTCCTGGAAATGTTCTGGCGGGTATTTGAAAACCACATGGTTTGATTTACATTGCAATTTAGAGCTAATGTTGTAGACAGCACACAAAATGCTGCAATACTTCTGCATTCATGTGTGCCTTTTTAATTTATTTAATATACAAAAGAAGGTGCTTGTTCTTGTTGTGCACCATAGTGTGCCTTTAGAGTGTGGCCCCAATGCCTTCACTGGTGCAAAAGATTATGAAGCCCTATCCAACAACTACCTTGTGGGATACACCTTGCATGACGAAATGCGAAATCCTTGATGCTTTTGAAGGTGACCATAAGTCCAAAGCACTTAGAAAATCTCCACCACAAGTGGTAGATTTCTTTGTTATATTGATTTGTCATTTATTGCTTTACACTTAGGCCAATCAAAAACCTTATCAACTTCAAAAAAGTGAATTCATTCACTATTTGTTTAATAGTGAATATTCTTTGATCATTAATGGCAGATTTGTAAAATAACAAGCGTTTTTACATCACTCTGGTTGCTTGGAATTTAATATGAATTTGTGTATGGGGTATTATTGTGATTGAGACGCTCTGAAGCATTTTGATAAAACTTTATTATCCACAACCTTGAAATTTTCCTCAACCGGAATGTATTCTTAATCTAGAGTTTCTAGGATTTAGAACTTTAAAAGGTGGTGCTTGTTCGTTTGGACACATGTTTGTTGATGTGAAGTCAACTTGGCTATCAACTAGTTGGGTCATTCATGAAAACCAACAAATGCGAAGACTATAGAAGTGAGACTAAAGATTGTGTGCCATTCATGCACAAGATAGTAGCTTACATCATATGGAGCTTATCAAAGTGAAAATCTAGCTTTGAAATGAATCAAGGGCACACAGACCTGTTGGAAAATCTGATGATTAGGTTTAACCATTTTCTATGCTGATTAGGGTATGGCTTTGAATTAATTTGATATTTCTGAAATAAATAGGCTAATTTATGTGCGATGACATAAAATCTATCTATTAAGGAAGGTAGTTTATTTGTTTAATTTGTCACATTTAGATCTTCCAAGCTGCAATGCCCCTTTCCATGCTATTGATAGCGTTCGAAAGCCCTCAATGAGTAGGGGTGCACTGAGATGAATTCAAAGGAAAATTCTTCTTCCTAAAGCTATTGTTCTTGTGCTCTGCCACAAAAATTAGAATACGAATGGCTCTAGAGTTCTCCTCTTTCTAATTCCTTTATTCCTCCTCAAACTATATGAACATTTTTAGTTTTATTCACATCCAAGCTTTTGTTTAAGGTTTCTTACATGCTTGTCAACTCTTACTTGATTGCTTGTTCCAGGCTCACACATGCACCCATTGAAGGAACTAGTGACCTTTACATCAGTGTATTGAGTCCTACTACATGGAACTTTGTTGGGAAGGATTCCACACAAAATGTAGGTTTTTTTATTGAATCTAGTGTTTAAGTATTTAGTATTTACTTTAGGACATTAATTTTATGTAGGGGTTTATTTGTTGTTGGAACCTAATTCTCTTTAAACATGGCTTCAACTTTTTTTATGTTGGGGGGTTTATCCTCAAGGTGAAGGCGTGATTTTGGAGTCTCATCTTTTGTGTTTTGAGATTGCAATGCATGCAAAAGGAACAAGAGCCATGGTTGGCATCAAGTTTGAAGTTGCATTTAATTTTTTGCTTTGAACTCGGATTCCTACTAATGCAAGTGATTACAGTTTGAAACATGGAATATTTGTGTGCATATCTTTATGTATGTGTCTTTGTTACTTTCAATAATATTGAGCATCAATCTAGCAACACACCACAATAGACAAAACTGGTCAATGGATTATCAATCTAGAAGTGAAGTGGCTTTGTTGTTGTGTCAAATCCAGAGAGCTACTTTGCCACTTGAAATCAGTTGTCCATTGTCTTTATGAGGGAGAAGCCTTTGCAAAGGTGGCATAATCCCAGTTTTGAATGATTCTGTTCATCACTTGATTTTCAATATGTTACACCACTGCAGGTTTCATTGATTGCAGTTTTCTCCTCCTTTGCCCCTTGAAACAAAAAGGTTCATGTTAGCTAAAGTACATACTGCTTCTTTGCTGGAAGTTGCTGTCAATTAGACCATCTGGAATCAGTTTTTTTTTTTTCTTTTCAATCTTGTAATGTGGCACAACTCATTGTAATCATCCATAGGACAATTTAGCCAAATTTGGTTAAAATCAAAATATGAAAATAAACCTATTCAAATATCCTTCCATCATGTTGGCCACCACCCTATTGGAACATGATGTAGAATCTGGTGATCAGAATCAATAATTTAAACACCAGTTTTTAGCAGTTTTGAAAAAAAATAAATCATCAGCTGCTGAAAATTCACCAAGGAAAAAAAAAAAGGCTTGCAATGGAACTTTCTTTCAGTGTTCCAACCAAATGTTCTACTGGTATTTCAACAAATAGGTCCAGGATGTTCTCTTCTCTGGCAAGCATTAGACATGTGTGAAAAATTAAATGTTGCACCACCAAGTTCAATATTGTTACTGAACAAGTTCCCTCGCAAACAGGAAACATTTTTGCCAAAAACTTCGAAATGTACCCGATTTTATGATAAATTTGTTGAATATGCTTTACATTAAATCTTTTTAAAGGAAAAGTTGTGTGGTGCACTGGCCTAGGAACAATCCTCCAATTTCATCAAATTGTGTTTGAGTTTGATAGAGATTTTGTTAGTAGTGATTTTTTTTCAAATGTCAATGTGTGTAAAATGCCTAGAAGTTAGAACTTTTGGAGAGTTCTTCAATGACTGAAGAAAATATTCCTACTTGAAGAAAAAAAAGTTGAAAAAATTAGACAGTGGATGAAACAAGCAAAATTGAACTTGCGATATTTAGACAACAGGGTTTCATCCATTATCCAAGTACCCTACGGAAGTTGTTCCACCTTGTTCCATGTCGTTCCACCACTCACCTTCCCTAGGCAATTGGAAGGCCCAACTTATGGGGATTTTCATCCATGGTGCAACTTCCTTGTATATGTTCATTTAAGAAGCAAGGTTGATTTCCTTTGGACTTTCATTCATTGTGCAACTTGATTGGATGCCTTCTCATAGGGAAGTGTGGCAAAACTTCCCAAGACATTTTCCTTAAGAAAGTGGGGGTAAACTTGCTTGGATCTTCGTCCATTTTGCAACTTGCCCCTTCATAAGGCCTTCCCCAAAGAAGCGTGAGTTTTGCACTGGATATTGGTGAAAATAAGTTATATGTGATATCCACACAGATTTGAACCAGTGTTGGGCTGTTATTAGAGGCAGGAACAGAGACCCGTGCAATTATTAGGGCAATTTTTAGATCAAAAACCATAGTTCCTAAAAATTCAAAGACCAGACTCTAGTATATAACCATGGCTCCCAAAAATTTGAATAAAAACCAAATAACAAACCACAGATTCACTGCCAGTTCTTTCATTCAAATCACGAGTTCTTTAAGGTATCTGAATAACAAGGTTTTTACGAAGAACCAGAACCTTCAGTTATCTGACTCCAAAAAAAATTATAAACTGGAACTGGCAGTTCTTTATATATTTAAATACCACACAACACTGATTAGAACCATCATTTCTCAATTTGAAGGATGAATCTAAACCATTAGACCAGATGTCTTACAACGAATTAAATTGATTTTCAGGAGGCATAGTCAAAGTTTGATTACAAAATTGGCTACATTCAATTTTTTTTCAGAAAGACAATCCTGGGCACCACTAGCACACATACCACTTGTGAGCTTTTCACATGTAGACTGAGCTGCATTTCATTTGTTGCACCTGTTTAGAGCTTGCCATCCAGAGTCTCTTGGGGGATGCAAGAAGAGTGACCAGTTGTGCATCAAGAAGACAAGCTGCCCAAGCAAACCATCACCAGTTGTTGTGCATCAAGAATACAAGCTGCCCAAGTAGGGTTTGCTTGTTGGAGAGCATCATAGCCAAGTGCCAGCAATTGGAGAGGCAGAAAAGAGGGGTGACCAAAGTTATCATTGTGACAAACCGTTAGTGGAATTGTGTATCTTTGAATGCAAAGAATGCTTGTGGTGCCAGGACCACTAACGACAGCTCAATGAATTGCCACTGTAGCAGGGACAGCAGCCCGCAGGGCTTCCACAGCTGCAATTGAACATTATGCTTTAACTGGTGGAAACTATGTTCTCAATACCTGGTACTGCATACGTGTTGCACTCACTCCATATCATTTGCTCACCTGCCAACACAGATGTTCAACAAGTTGGTTGATTTTCCCTCTTGCAATGTGACATTGTTGACATACTTGTTGAAATACGCAATGTCTATTGCAACTTGGAGTACCACACAAAGTTCTTGACTGTATCAGATGTTTTGGTTGAGAAATCAGGAGCTTACAAAATTTTGCCAGAATAGACTTCAAGCTTATATCAAGGCCTCAATATCCACTGCCAAAGCTTTCACCACCTTCTGTAGTGACTGCCAACTATGAACAGCTTTTACCAACAATTTGGGAGGTAGAATCATGCAGTTTTGAGTGGAAAAAGCTACACAAAGAGCTTTTGTAAGTTCTGTGAGGCGGTGAAGTTACCACCATGCTTATACATTGCACTAAGAGCTTCAACAGCAAGTCCTGCAGCTCCTGATTTTGAAGCAACTGAAGTCCTACATGCTTCAGTTGTGTCCTGCACATCATAGCCAGAGTCTCAATGAGATTCTAGAGAAAGCAACAGCTTTTCATGATACCCTGTGACCCTCCCAGATAATAGAACACTTATTGGCTGTTGTACCTGGTGGCTCATCAACTTTTCCTTCTGAACACATCCATCTGTGGTTGTTCCAGACTTATCAGCAGAGACCAGGATTGCCAACCAGTTGTGCAAAAAATTTGCTCGCTGTGTCACAAAGAAGTGAAAAGTCAGATGTAAAAAATCTTTGCCAGAGTTTCAACTCTGTCCTGAAAGCAATAACATAGAAACTATAGTTGCCTTTTCCACCAAAATCACAAATTGTGTATTAAACAAAGCTCCACTACAATGGAAATGCACCAAAAGTTTACCTTCACCAAAAGTTCTTCTAAGATGTGGAAGTCCTCAGGGAGGCCAAGTGCAAGTAGATGCAGAGTTGTCGATGTGAGCTGCAAGTCCATAAATGTGTTATGTCGCACCCTTGTACTAGAACTACTTTTAGCTACAGTTTGGCACGCAACCTCAAAGATCAACAGCTGTACTTAGCCTTCGAGCAGTCATTCACAACCATGTGAAAGTGACAAATCTATGCTCATGACAACTATGCCTCTGAGGGATGATGAGAGACCACAGGAGGTTCAATACAACAGAAACAAGAACAGCCTAACAATTTATATATGTGGACTTACATGCCATCTGTTCCAGAAATAGCTCTTGGTCCCATCAATTATTTAAAGGTCAATTATACCATCATGTTCAACTGAAGAATCACCATGGTGACAGCTTCAATCCCATTAACATTCATTTTTCATTAAAATGTGCCTCAAAAGACATGGTGAGAAGCCTGAATATCCTGGACGCTTGTCAAAGGACATTTTGGCTCTGCAAGAACAAATGGGGGTCAATCATACCTGCTCTTTCAGAGCATAGTGATACTTGAAGCTTGTGGGGCCTTGCCCAGTATCAAAATCAACAGATTCCAGTGCATGCACCAGAGTTTGCACCAGATCTCCATAAGCCACTCCATAATCTTCACATACAAACAACCAATCTAAGACCATCAATGTGAGGGTGCTTTCAACCTAATCATGTGTACATTTAGGTTTAACCCCCTCATAGACATTGAATTTGGAAGAAAAAAAATTGAAGCTTGTACACAAGGATAAAGTCACTACACAAAGGTCTAAGCAGATATACTGCACCACTGCCAAAAGACCAAATGACTAAACCGCAATGTGAGATTTTAAGGAAAATTAACTCTATTGGCAATTCAGAGTAAAAGAGCAGTCTTATACAATACTACTGCACTTTGAAAAATACATCAGCAAACATCTTCAAGAAACATTCTTATATTAAAGCCCCCTCTATTAGCATGGATGCCTTGCAAAACTCAAAATGAGTGCCTCTACCTTGTCTGGAGACAGGCACAGCAAGGGCACAAGCAGCATGGATTCGGATCTTAAAATTGGCAGAGTCCCGCAGGAGCAAGAGCAATATACTGTAAACTGATGGTGCCCTGCCACAACCATATCTTCAGAAACTTAAAGAAGCTACAAGCACCACCAGGTGAACATAAGCCAAGCCAAGGAACAGTACATTTGTGTCAGGAATCACCATCATTAGCATCCTATCAATAAAGAGACTTTAAGTAGCTAATGAAGTAGGCATTTCCAAAACTTACCACACCATACTAGATAATTGCACTGTTGGATTCCGAAACAGATTTCCAAGTGCATGGCAAACATTCCACTGCACCTGCAGCAGGAGAGTGAAATTAAATCAAACCCACTCAGCTGTTATTTCATCTGACTGTTGATAAACTGAAAATAGCCTTGTCTACTTTGCAATGCTCTTGCAACATAATCCTGCTCAGAAACTTTCCTGGATGAAAAAGTGTTACACTTATTGTTGAGGTATCAACTATCAATCTTCAAACATATATTTGAAACCATTGGTAGATATTCCACCTACATGTCCACAACATAATGAGCTACTGACCTGGAATGCTCTTCAGATAACTCGTACAGCAAATGGAAAGTTACTGATAATCTCACCTTTACATTTCCAGTGGTTATACAGGAGACAAATGTCTGAACCATTTTATCCAACCATTGTGATGTTGGAACTTGGGCATTGACCAAGTGAGAAGGTTTCTCATAGCTTTTGAGAATGACTCCACCACATGTGTTTGGCTTACAGTTTGCATCACAAGTCTCAGCCAAGAAATTTGCAAACCTCGCTAGATTGCCCAGGGCCCTAACTGCATTGGCTCGCACCTACAATGATACAACGCAGATGGAAGTTGCCAAAAAAGCAATAGCAGTAGCAGAAACTGATGTCTTGGGCAATGACCTACATGATGCTACAATCCAATTTGGTTACAAGTCCTTACAGACCACTGGTATTTGCTTTTCCAGACTAAAAGTTGGGCCCTATTGCTTAGTACAAAATCCCATATTATATGGAAGGGACCTGAACCACCAGTGATAAATGTGTACAGGAGATACAAGAAAAACAATGGGATAAGGTCACTGTACAGGAGATCCAAGAAAAATAAGGGGATAAAGCTGCCACCTTATCCCCACTCTTCATTGCCCTGAAGGTGCACTCTGCCAAGGATGCAAGAGAAATGGTTTCCAAAATTTGTTCTGCACAGCACAAGATTTTAAGCAGCTCCAATGAGCAAAATGGAACATGCACATATGAACAGATGTGGCCATTGCCTTATATGGAGTCCACTAGAGGACCTCTAATTGAATGCCACTAAAAACAACTTGCACTCTTCCACTTCTGCACTGCACAGGCTCATAATTTTTTGGTAAAAAGAAATATTGGAGTGCTCAAATCCATGTTGAAATCCTCCTTTTTTGACAACATGGACATGTTTGAAGCTGTTGTAAACTCTATCATCACACTCAGCACAACTCATAGTTGAAGTGACAATAAATGCTTTCTGCACTTACGAGCTTCCTGCGAACTGGTTGTCTCAACATTGCTACCCAACACATCACAGAGGTTTGCTAGCGCCCATGATGCTGTAATTTGCACCTGCAATCACCCAGACACACAATAAGATTTACTAAAGGGCCACATCAACAGTCTTGCCAAAAGCTTCCAATCCACACAGTTGCAGCAAAATGGAGGTGGATAAAACAGGTCCCATACGAATATTGTAAACAACTTGGGCCAGGGAAAGTGCTGGGAATTGTGAGAAACCACAAAACCTTGTGCTCCAATAATATAGAGCCCACCTCCAAGAGGAAGTGGGATTTAGAGAAAGAAATCAACATGAATAGTGAGAAAAGCAACATGATGAGCTGGAGCCTGAACAAGAAAGACTACACCAATAAAAACATGCATACCAATGCACACGGATCTCCTGTGGTAGTTGTGATAATGTTGATAATCATGGTCAAATTCTCCTTGCTGCACAGAACCATGGAAGTTACTGATGAAAAACAGGAGCATAGTCTCCACTGGATTTGTGTCAACCAAGTCATATTGAGTCTCAAGTTTTTTTATATCAGCTGGCCATTGGATATCACCGGCATCTCCTCACCCCCATCACTGGGTCAGGATTCTGAAGTCAATGCTATAGGGCATATAGCAAAACAAGAGGAAACAATGACCTACAATGATTGAAAATACATGTGGTGCATAGAGAGGCAAATTGAATTACTTTCTTGAAACTTGAGGGAACCCCACAATGACTCCAATGGCCCGGCAAGCTGCAGATCGCACAGCTGGTGCATCATCACTTGAGGCTGCATCCATCTACCAAACCACCACTCATGCTTTCAATTAAGAGACCATCCATGGAAGATAAGTCAGACTCATTGTTCATGTGTCTTGTTACTCTGCTGTATATCTCCTGCTCATAACAACTTTACTTACTCTCTTGAACCAATACTGGTGTATCCCACTGAGCTGAAGCAAGAGAGGCACGGAAAAACATGAAGCATTTGTGATCAACAACCATTTTTCTTCTCCACCCCCCCCTGCGCCATGCAATCCTAGATCCTTGTTATCTCACAGAACACAGGCATGACCATAACCCAAGAATAGCAGATTCCTGGACTCAATTTGTGATTCTTCCCTGTCCAAAGCAAACAAGCTACAGAGTGATAAACAAGTAACTGCTCTATCTCCATTAAGGGTGACATACAGTTCCAATCAGAGAGTGTTGGTAAGAGTGTGCACAATCACACCTATTTGTCTGACATTCCCAACAACAAGCAATGTCACTACTGTTCATCAGGTACAAAGATGAGCTCACGAAGACATACAACGGCAGATAAGATGTATTCTTGCTTCAATGTTGGTAACCCACAAAAAACAGCAGCTGTCAAGCCTGCAAAGCATGTCAGTGCTGCTCCTCGGACCTGCAAACCAAGGTCATGAACACCCTAGCATTAAGTATAAAGAAAAAACTAGAGTCAAACTTCATCTAATTTCAGATCCATATGGGGCATCAAATCTTAGGGTATCTACCTAGAAGACTTTCCACCCAATCAAGTCATTCAAGTGGTCACAGGAAGTCACTCAAAGCAAGGAAAACATGCCTGTCTTGAACTGAATTGGCAGCACCACTGAACCTATCTGTAACAAAACAGCAAGAAAGGATTACCTCTTTGCAAAGATAAAACTCACCATTGGTGCAGAATGTTGCAACACATGTGGTAGAAAATGCTCTAAAGTCTCCAACCACTGCTGGCACCCATCTGCTGCTTCGATTATTTGGAGCCCTTGTGAGCTGCTGGATTTGCTTTGAGGACTGATTATGGATCCGCTGAGAAGAGTAATAGGTTTAGGTACTAATGAGGGTGATGGTGGCTGCAGTGGCAAATCCTCTGGTGACTCGGATACTTCAAACCCTGATATAGTTCGAAGAAGTTCGTCCAATAGCTTTGAGACAATTCAAATTCTTTTCGTCAGGAATGAAAGCATTCACACAAATAAGAGTGAGATCTTCAAGGACACCTCAAAAGCTGTATATCTGGCTAAAACCTAAACCCTATTGGTGCTTTCTCACAACATCATGGTGACCTGCGAATCATCAGGTCACATAAACACATACCAGGATCATTAACTCAATGGGGATGGTAGTTACTCCTTTTGATGGTAATGACTAACTAGCATAACATCCCCATTGAGTTGGTCAGTTCCTAGCAGTGGATATAAGCCAATCTGAAACATCCAACATACCAAGTTTCTCTCACAAATCCAGGAGTAATGAAAAACTGAGCCAAGATGCTATCTTTCAGTATTGATTCTTTCCTCTGCTCCTTTGACCTTTTTTTCTCTTTTGTGTTCTTCTTTCTTCTTTTGTGATTCCTTCTTGTGTATTTTTTTGTGCTAGTGAACAGATAACTCTTATATCTAAGTGAGTTGTACACAGCTTCCCACTTGGATCAAGAAGCCCTTGAAATAGTCAGTCTGAAGATTCCAAAGGCTGGAGCTCAAAAATAATTCACTAGTTGTTTTTGTAGAAGCTTCAGACACCAACCATGTTCTTCAAAAGAATGATCAGACTCATGATTCAAGTTATAAAGAACTCCTTGCAACTACGGGACTTTAAGATCCTCTTAATCTGACTGCTTAAATTCTGCAGCATCTGGAATGTTAGAATCGATATGAGGCATATACACCATGCTGATTATGTGTACCTTCTGGCTGGAAGAAGTTCATGAAAAATGTTAAGGAATAGAATGAAGATTAAGTCAACTTCTACTTGCATCTCAATTGTGAGTTCCATACCTTAACAGCACTGTGGACCAGTTTATCATCAGCCGGCCTTGAACTTTGCCCAGATACTGGAGCAGATACACTCATAACAAAGCCCAGGGAAGTGTCTAATTTGTTCAAACAAACTCCAATACTGGACTCAATGCTCACATCTATTGCTCCTGCAACCACCCTGAAAATAATATCCCAGAAGCTTGAGGCCATGTCTGGGTAATTCTGCACTGCAGCTCTGACGGCCTGCAAAGAAAACCACAGGAAAACCAGCATGATCATCCTGGACTCACAGAGTCTCCAGCCAGTGTCAGTGTATAAAATATGCACTCAAAATCAAAACTAGTCTTCAAAAAAAACCTGCACAATGTCCTATGCAAGAGACATCCTCCTCTTGTTTGCAAAAGAACTCCATCAAATCTATCTGAATTTCTAACCTGAAATGCATCAACACGGACAGTTGGAGGCACAGGGGCCTGAGTGTAGGAAATTAAGTCCAGGAGCAGTGATTGCTGCCTTGATGAGGCATTTGGTACTGACATCCAAAAGAGTAACCCAAAAGAAACTTAACATCTTATAGGGTCAATGTAGACAGCACAATCCACTTCAGCATTAGTCACCCGAAATACATATTCTAGATATGTGACAATGAGTAGGGCAGAAATCTGATTGCTCACCTGAATTTGACAGACAACCAAACCCAAAACCCTACCTAGTGCTGGGTTTCAGACAGATTTCTAAGGAGAAAAGACAAAGCAGATCAATATAACTCCCACTACCAACAATCGATGAAAGCTGAAGATTAACATATGTCAAAACATTGCCACATCTCACATGTGTTCAGATTATTGCTGCTGTAGAACAAATTATCTACTTTGACTGCTGTTGCTGTACAGAAAAAATAAATTCATGTCACTCTTTAAACAGAAATCTGTAATGATGGTAGATTTTGCAATCAAAAGTCAAAAAGTTCATCTCACACACTAGTCCTGAGCAATCTCATTTCCTGGTCAAAGTCAAGTGCGGACACAAACCTGATGATAGGTCTGAACAAAGGATGGCTGCTATCTGTGGGGATGCTGGACTGGCATTCAATGCTGCCCCAAGACAGTTGATTGCTATGTTCTGCAAGGTTCACAATGAGTTAGCATTATGTGCAGCCTGTGCTCTCCTGTTTCATTCTATGAACAAAACCAGTAACATAAAATCCACCACATGATGAAACAGAAGCACACCAACAGTTCAACAATCTGCAGTTTCTCCAGGCAGCTTTGTTATTCCAAATCTCCCAGAACTCATGTTGAAGACCAGCTACATATCTAGGAACTTGGAAACTCATAGCACCAAATTCAATCTACTAAGGCTTGATGGGTTTACAAACCCTACAAAATTTCAGACTCGACAATTTTATACTCTCCATTAAAATCACAAAGACCCATAGAGCTGTGGTTGGCTGTTCCAGAAATTTTTTGGACAGCCCAACTCCAACAAACACATATGGAGCTTCAAAAAAACAGTGAGCCAGTAGTCATTGCTTATATATCCTGGTCTCTTCATCACAGCAAAAAGAGAAAGGAGACCAATAGAAGTTATTGTCTTGAGTACAAAGCACATACCATTGTGTTGCTCGGATCAAACGACAGTGACAGCAGGTCATGCATTCTTTTGTTCACAGAGAGGACAACATTTGGGAGGAGCTCCATTGGCAGCCGGCCATACCTATTACAAAACAGATACCAGAACCTGGAAATCCCATACATCATGCAGTACAAGAGCCATTTCCAATCTGACAAACCCACAACCATTGAAGAGAAACTCCAGCAAGGCGAGCACCCCTACGTTTGTTCTCCCATTATGCAGGCTGTCAAGCTTACCAGCACGAGTCAAAACATTCACAATACACCAATAGTGAAGGACAAAAGAGGTTTCAGAGCTCAACATACGGAGCAGCTGCTACCAGAAGAGACAGAGCCCTCAGTGCAGCAGCAAGTATGCCACCATGTTTCTCATTTGATACTATGTGTAGCAGACCTGCATAACAAATACTTTCTTAGTTATATAGGAATATCCCTTGCCCATCACTTGGACGTCTTGTTGTTAAGTATACAAGCCTGTCTTTCTCTGAACACATCCACTTCCTTCTGCACACATCAAAGGAATTGTGAAGAGACATGCACAACTGGAAGAAATAATTGACTTATCAACACTATTTGAATACACAGACTTAAAAGATAAGTAAACCTTCATCGGTCTTATCCCCTCAGTGATTAACCAGATAACAGAAAACACAGAATGGAATTTGGTCAGACTTTTATTTTGTCAGGCCCAGGCAGTCCTTAAGGTTGAAAGACCCTCAATTCTATTCTACTTCAAAACCCCCTCAAATTTCTGTGTCTCATGCTCTAGCTAAAACTCAGTGTGGGTGGCTACAGCCATAAAGTAAACAAAGGTGTTACACAAGCCCATTCTCTTCAAGCTAACCATAACACAATTTAAGATGCAAAAGTGAAATCACAAGACCATAATTAGATGGGTAGATGAATGAACACCTGTATGTAGCTGGACCACAGTTTGACCCAAAGAGCCAGATAAAGATGTGAAAGGTCCAGAACGTGCAAACTCTCGATGCTCAGCCACTTGCAAGAAAGCACGCACAGGTCCTTCCAGCATCATTGCAATTGTAGATGCTGCTGCTACACGAGCCTGATGGGTCAAAATCAACACACAATTAGGGAAATTTCCCCAAACATAAAAAAAAGTTGCATGAAGATACCAGCCACAGGTAACATGACTGAGAACCTCTATCCATGGAGGGCAATGCCAAACGCGATATTATCCCCTTTCAGAGATCGGTTCTGTTAAGGACGCCCCAATATGGTACAAAGAAGAGATACAAGGACATTTGTAAAATTGTATCTTGCGGTTGCCTTAATTTATACTGATGAATACAAAACAATAAGAGGGGAACCATTCTACTGTTGACATCACTGTTTGAATCCAAGTTTCACATACTCCCACTGGTCATAATAACTACAGTAACATATTCATATGCATAGTCAATAAAATTTGCACAATATTTGTGATATGTCTGATGACCTTCATGAGTTCATGAACACTGATTCATGATGACACAAATGATTTGACAACAGAGAACCCTGAAGGGGAGAATGAAACAAGAAGAGAAGCTCAGAATTGGGGCTAGTAGCCTACAGGTTAAAGCTGCATCAGATTCAATCTAGTTTCCTTTGCAAAGAGCAAATAATGCAATTGCACACAATTCGCGATCACTTTGGACCCAGAGCCAGACAATAGACAAACAAATTGGGACAATAGAAGCCATCAATGTCTAAATTTAGAGCATGATCATGCCATCTGGTACTGAGGGATTGACATACCTTGACTATTGGGTCAAACAGCAACACTGTGAGCAATGTTGCCTGGTAAGGCCTGCATGCAATGATACAAGAAATAGTCATGTGAAATATTTTATCCAAACTTGAGATTCAGTCTACCTCAACAGAATAGACCAAACAATAAGGTTATACCAATGAAAAAGGCAATAGAGTAGCTCAAGCTTAAAAAACAGAAATCCTGAGTAGTGGTTCAACATATCTATGAGCCTGCAGAAAAAACTCCACAATAACACTTAGAAGGAAACTGTGTTAGATCTAACAAGAGCAAACTTAACATGACAAAAATGTGTGACCATATCCTAATCAGTGTCACCACAAACTATCAGACCATCACCTGCATCATGGATAGCAGTGACTAGCTGCCATGACTTCACAGTTATTTCAGCAGCCCCCCACAGTGGGTGTACATGAATACATGATAATCAGCCCAGATTTTCAAGCAAACAATAATACAAAAATATGCATCCTGGTTTTTTGTCACATTTCTTGAAGCAACAGAAAGACTGTGGCATGATGCTCACTAGTGCTCAAGACACATAGGAACAGTTTCAACCACAGTTTCATGCATGTTCAATGACCTTCAATGGCACCATATATAGGTGAGAAGAGACCATAACATCCCCAAGTTCATGAGCTCCTAGCAGCAGTTGGGGTTCAATGTCATGCATTAATCGGTAGAGAGTTTCTATCACAAGACTGGCAGTAATGGGAAGACTCAGCAATGATGCTGGTTAGCTCAACAAAACATAACAGAGGAGTTAACAAGGGAGAACACAAAGAGAAGAAAAACCAGAAAGAAAAGATAAAAGAACCAAACAAGGAAAGAGGAAGACCAGACAGAAACAACAAAGAGAACTTCTAAAGTGGGATCTTTGGCCTGCAGGCATCCCAATTATAAGTAACAAACATGGTTTATTAGTCAAGACACCAAAAACCTGTGATGGTACATTGAAATTTACTGCTGAAATTTTTGGGTTGCCCTAAATCAAATGAGGTTTTACTGTACTGAGGAAGGTCATACCGAGGTTGGAACACATCATGTGTCAGTAACAGCGAAGACCAATGTGCATGAAGAGATTTTGGATCAATCCGAGCCAATGCCTACACAGTGAGGGCACATGCATGCAAAAAAGGAGCATTAGGCCTTCCAGAAGGAAGAACGTATTGAATTCACATTGTGATAACTGACATAAGAAGGACCAGCAACCTAGCCCCACAATGAAATGTGAGGTGTAATGTAATTCAGTGCAAAGAGGGAAGTACTACAACTATTTACTGCTGTCTGTAGTCACATGTGAAGTGTATGTATGCATGATCCTACTCTCAGAGAGAGCAATCTGTACAATATTGCAAAACTTCATAATCTCAAAATTGTCTACTAGACAAAAATGAATGAAACCAAAGATTACAAATTAGCAAGTTCCTACCTTAATGGCCAATATTGCATTTATACGAGCCTTGGAGCTCTTAAAGCGATCTCCATCTCCAAGAGGTCCATCACTATCACTCTGCTCAGAATCTGATGAAAGCCCCCACCTTCCCTGTCCTTCTGTTATACCATTGGCCAAACCACTTGTGTGCACCTCAGCTTTCAGCTTGCTACGCAAATGTGGAGGGAGATACACTCTTGCCTCATTTTCTGTGCATACTGCTGCTGCTCCCAAACTTGCTCCACTCAGGATACTACCTTTGCTTCGTAAGTGCAATGGTTGCATGTTTGTCAACCCATACACAAAAAACATACGCAGTCCCATGACATAACCAGCCACCTGCACTCCATTGGCTTATGGTATTATGGCAATCCATGGAAAGAAGAATCAAGCTACTAACCTGAAAATAGTATATCCAGTGAAAAGACTTCAACAAAGCCTTTGCTTCTCAGGGTTGCCAGACAAGGCTAAATACTCCTTCTATAGCTGGCATTGTCTCATTTGCCTTACTGTAAAAGAAGCTTAAGCCCTCTGAGCAGCTCCCAACTTGACTACAAGCCACCACCCCCCCCCACAACCACCTATTTTGGTAATCACTACTCTGCAAATGCAAAAAGAAAGTCTGGCATGAAGTGGATGGGCCTTACATGCTCCTCAAGAGAACCCTTTGGATCTGAAATCAGTAGATGCACACAGCGCAGAAGAGCAGCATAGCATCTGAAACAGAGCCACCACAACATTAGAACAGCCCTGGACTATGGAGATGTACACACATTTGAAGCTCTCCCTAAACAAAAGGGCACCAAGAAGCCTGCAAAGACTTTGTAGACCAGACTTCATAGACCAATCTGGTGAATAGATAAATTTGTGTCCATTTGGAGTGCTTTCATAGACCCAGACTGCCTGCAGTTCATCAATTGTTGCTAGTGTAAAGAGAGTGCCAGTGACCTTGATGACACAGAATCCTCTGATAGTGGGGCATTGGCTAGCACATCCAATTTATTGCGAAGACACTGTTCCAACAGCATCATGCAAAATAAGAAACTTTCATTTGATCAGAGTGCTCCAAATCAAATTTACACCATTCATAGACATAATGTATTGCTGAAGAAAAATGCCTCTCAAATACTCAGACTGTGCTACAGTCTAAAGGAGGAAGTACAAAGCAAGAAACATGAAGGCAAAGTTAGGGAATAAAGGAATGTGCCAAAGACTTGCATATGGCCAACCAACCAAGGATAATAAACCTGAACTGTCATTCTCCAGGTGTCCTTGGAAATGGAGGACCCTGCCCGGGCAAAGATATTGCCAATTGCAACAAAAGAAAATCTTTGCAGCTCTCTTTCATCTTCACAAATCCTTGTTTTTGCTTCTGACCGTATGGCATGATCCATTTTTGAGGTTGGTATAGAGTAGTGGCCATCAATATTACCCCACCCAGAAGTTTTACTGTACCCCACTACTGGAAGAAGAAACCTGACAAGAGATGAGATCTCTTCCACTGGTAACTGGCCACCATTATCATGAATAATTTGCCTGCCAAAACATTCAACAAGAGTACAAAGCATGGACACTATTTTCCAGTAGGCTGCTTCTCTTTCCCATGTGAAGATCTCTTCTAGTGATCATGTTTCTAAGTTGCAGTCATCAACATCAAATCATGACAATAGAGACAAGTGCTACATAAGAAGAATCAAGTACAACATTTGAGCATCTCAGTACTGAAATGGATGGCAAATCCAACAGTTAGATCCATACCCAAGACTATTCAAAGCTTCAGTTGTGGCTTTAAAGATGTGGGGACTCCCCTCTTCCTTCAATAGCACACCACTTGAGGCAGACTTGATAACTGCCTGAAAAAATGACACTAAGACGAGCACAGTGTCTGCTTTGAATTCACCCTGTAGACGAGAACTGATTCCTGCCACCTGTGAAGAAGTCAACTGCCATGATTGTAGCTGGGAAAAACACAGCCAAATTGAATCTGAAACCTCCAACAAAATAAAAATCTCCCACCTTATGTGATTGCTCAACCAGCACAGATAGTCAGAAGGACATTCAATGCCTTCCTCTTCCTTTTGTCTAAGCTAAAGAAATTGTAGACATACATCTGCTGTATACACATACTGACAGGTTTCACACAGCTATAAGAAACCTTACCAATTTGCATACTGAACAGCAGACGTTGGCAGCTTCTGCATCTTGAAGAGGCAGCCATCTTGTCATCACTGACCGCACCAGCAACACCAAGTCAGCTGCAACCTGCACATGATTTGAGCAGCAACGGTCTAAAGATGTCAATTACTTCATAAAGAAAAAGACTATCAACCGCCTGACCAAAACTTTCTCAAACTGAAGGTCTTGAAGCTCCACCGTACCCATATGGAAGAAAGTCCCTCCTCGGCCATTATTAGGTGGTCGGCATTCAAAAGAAGGAGAAGCAATACAACAGATGCAAAAATACCCAATGCAAGAAACCTGAATCCTGTAACATCCGTGGACAAACAAACAAATGCAGGAAGTTTGCCCTAAAACTGCAGAAGGGAAAATTGAACTCGAAGCTGAATTCACCATTGTAAATTAGTTTCCAAATCCACACAGCACTCCACAGATGCAAAAGTTAGGGTGCATCAATGCAAAACCCTGAAAACCCTGAAAAGTGCAAGGAGCAATCTCTGGTCGACATACTGAAGCAAGATCTCTGAGCACGCACACGCTCACACCAAAGTTACAAGTCCGGTCTGGTTCCACATTGCCTCAAAATTCGAAGTGCAACATAATGTGATCGCTGAATTGCGCCGAGAGGGATTGTGGTGAGAGAGGAAAGGGGTAGAAAAAATGGAAGGGGGAGAGAAGGGGATGTTACGATATCAAACCTCCTGAGGAGAAATCTCTGAAGTGGCCAGCGATATGGTGGAGGCTTTTGCTAGCAGTTTGTAGAGGACGGAAGGCGACACAAACGCCGCACCATTTCGGAGTGGCTGAAAGGCCTCTCGCCATGATGCCCTCCCTCCTCCTTGTTCCGCCATGGCGATCTCTTTTCTCAAAACTTCCTACTCGGGAAGCAACTGCTTCTCACACTGGCTTCCATCGATCATATTCCCACCGGCCCTTGTCCAGCAACAACGGGCAACACTACTACAGCACAAGAAAGGACCCTTCAAAAGGATCCTTCAAGACTTTGCAAACCCTAAATGACAATCTACGAACTAAACCCTACGAACCTTACGAATCTATGAACTTTTAAATGACATTCTATTCAAATGTAGTGATCCGTGAAATGGTTGAATTTTGAATATATTTTTACTTGGCCCCAAAAGACTTTGCTTAGTGAAAATTTCTTCTTTTTGGGTCTCCATGATGCAAACATTTGCCACCAAAAAAGATCATTGGAAGCTCAAACAAACTTCTAATGGGAAATAATACTATCTTATACCGCAC